>UMJB01066963.1_pt1 | contig 42246 bp, 40 predicted proteins | sample 1965961 | NCBI WGS metagenome assembly UMJB01 (sample SAMEA4836139, study PRJEB28245) | human gut metagenome | biome: gut microbiome; material: fecal sample | place: Denmark | collected 2008
TTGATGAAATAGATAGATGTTTACATCCATCTATGACTGTTAAAATCATAGAACTATTCCTATCAATGGCTAAACAAAGAAACACACAATTAATCATTACATCTCATGAATCTAGACTATTAGCGTCAGAAATACTTCGTAATGACGAAATTTGTTTTGTTTGTAAAAATAATCAAGGAGCATCTATAATTAATCCACTAGAGAAATACCAGCTTAGAGCGGACAAAAAGGTATATGCTGCGCTATTTGATGGCACATTAAATACTGGTCCAATTTTTGATGAAGATAAATTACATAATCTAGTTGAATAATAATTGAAATCATGTGTTTGACATATTTGTTGAACACATTTTTGTTTGGTATACAAAAAACGCCTAGAGCTTGCCTCTGGGCGTTTGATTTGTACTATCCTAATTTCTTAAGGATGTTATCTAATTGTGTTTTTGTCATTTCTAGCTTTTCTGTGTATGATGCTAGTTTTTCTTTTTCAGCATTGACCTTAGCTTCTGGAGCTTTATTGACGAATCCAGGATTTTTCAACATACCTGAACAACGTTTGATTTCGTTTTCTAGGCGTGCGATTTCTTTTTCAAGTTTTCCTTTTTCTTCTTCTAAGTCAATTAATGCGTCCATTGCGACTGTTAATACAGCTTTTTCGATTGTACGTGACAATACGTCTTCTGTATTTAAGTCTTCTTTTACTGTAGCGTGTGCCATACGTGCAAGGATGGCTGTTGATTCTGAATTTAGTGCTACATATCCATTGTCGTTGTGTAGTGAGATTGTTAAATCTTCACTTGGTTTCATTGCATATTCAACCTTGATTTCACGAACGGTTTGAATAGCATTGATGACTAATGCCATTTCGTCTTTTTCAGCATCTGTATATTCAAACTCAACTTTTTCTGGCCATGTTTCTACGTTTAAGCTTTCTTTATCGTGTGGCAAATTCAAATAGATTTCTTCTGTCACAAATGGCATGAATGGAGATAATACTTTTAGAATTCCCATCATAACTGTATAAAGAACGGCTTTTGTGTTGGCTACTAAGCTTTCGTCTTCTGAATATAGAGTGGCTTTTGATAGTTCAATATACCAGCTGCAGAAATCATCCCATACAAAGCTATATAGTTCGTTTCCTACAATTGCCAATTCGTATTTGTCCATATTTGTTGAAACGTGGTCTAAGACTTCGTTAAAGCGTGCTAAAATCCATTTGTCTACGCTATTGGCTTTTGTCATGTCTAGTTCTGGTTTTGTATCCCCAATTTGCATTTGAACATAACGAGCTGCGTTCCAAATCTTGTTGATGAAGTTCCAGCTAGCATCCATCTTTGTTTCGTCAAAACGTAAGTCTTGTCCTGGAGTTGAGTTTGTCGTTAAGAAGAAACGTAATGCGTCAGCACCCTTTTCTTGGATGACATCCATTGGATCAATTCCGTTTCCTAATGATTTAGACATTTTACGTCCTTGTGTATCACGAACAAGTCCATGGATCAATACATCCTTGAATGGACGATTCTTCATGCAGTAGCGTGTTTGGAATGCCATACGTGCTACCCAGAAGAAAATGATGTCATATCCTGTTACTAATACATCATTAGGGAAATAACGTTCTAAATCAGCTGTAGTTTCTGGCCAGCCAAGTGTTGAGAATGGCCACAATGCACTTGAGAACCATGTATCCAATACGTCTTCGTCTTGTGTCCAGTTTTCAATGTCTTTTGGATCTTCCATTCCTACATAGATTTCACCAGTTTCTTTGTTTGTCCATGCTGGAATTCGGTGTCCCCACCATAACTGACGTGAAATACACCAGTCTTCAATGTTTTCTAGCCATTGTTCAAATGTTTTATTGAAACGTGGTGGTACGAAGTTGATTCTTTGGTCTTCAATTTCTTGATTTCTTAATACTTCTTCAGCCAATGGTTTCATCTTAACAAACCATTGTTTACTTAAGTATGGTTCTACAATAACACCTGTTCTTTCAGAGTGTCCTACTTGGTGTAAGTGTTCTTCAATGTGATCGACTACACCTGCTTCTTTAAAGTCATTTACTAATGCTTCACGACATTCAAAACGATCCATACCTGCGTATTTACCGCACATGTCATTCATAGTTCCATCTGGATTCATACAGATAGGCATTGGCAAGTTGTATTTTTTAGCTAATGCGAAGTCGTTAGGATCATGTGCTGGCGTACATTTCATAACGGCTGTACCGAAGCTCATATCAATATAGTCATCGGCCATAATTGGAAGCTTGTCTCCATTTGCAGGGTTGATCGCATGCATTCCAACGATATCTTTATATCTTTCATCGTCTGGGTGAACAAAGATAGCTTGGTCGGCAAACATTGTTTCTGGACGTGTAGTCGCAATGACTAATTCTTTTCCTGTTTCTACGACTTTATATTTAAAGTAGTACATGTGACCCATGATTTCTTTATGTTCTACTTCGATATTACTCAATGCAGTTTTAGCTTCTGGATCCCAGTTAATGATTCTTTCACCTTGATAGATCAATCCATCATTATATAGGTCTACAAAGACTTTACGAACCGCATCGCTTAATCCTTCATCTAATGTAAAGCGTTCACGACTATAGTCTAAAGATAATCCTAATTTAGCCCATTGGCTACGAATGGTAGAAGCATATTCTTCTTTCCACTCCCATGCTCTTTCTAAAAATTTTTCACGACCAATGTCATAGCGTGAAATGCCTTCTGATTTTAAACGAGCATCCACCTTTGCCTGTGTTGCGATACCCGCATGGTCCATACCTGCAACCCAGCATACATCGTATCCTTTTAATCTTTTATAACGACATAAAATATCTTGTAAAGTTGTATCCCATGCATGTCCCAAGTGTAGCTTTCCAGTTACGTTTGGTGGAGGGATCACAATACAATATGGGCGTTTTGTCATATCGCCCGCTGTGAAATACCCTTTTTCAATCCAATTTTGGTATTTATCATTTTCTACTGCTAAATGATTATATTTTGCTTCCAACGTCATCCACAATCATCCTTTCCGTAAATATAAAAAAGCACATCCCCATAGGACGTGCTTGACGTGGTACCACCTAATTTTATTCTCATTCACATTAACGCTGTGTCACGAAATTTACTACTTCAGTTCATAAATTCAACTCAAAGACTACCTTCATTTACCCAACACACAAGCTTTCACCAAACGCCTGCTCTCTAAAGAATCAGTATAAATTACTCCTTCTTGTCATCGCTTTGAGTTTAGTTTATCAAAGAAATAGTGAAAACTCAAATCATTTTGAAAAATAAGTTGTTTTCTACTCCCGTTTACTATATGATGATTAAAGAAAGCGGTGTAAACATGGAGAATCAATTATACAATCAAATCAAGCAAGTTCATGAACAGTACATTAAAGAACAAAATCGTTTAGAAGATGAAATCGATCGATTAAGACGGGAAATCGTTTGTCTAGAAAATGAAGACGAAATCGAAGCCTTAAACAAGCTAGTAAAAATCGATGATATCAAGCGTAAGATGGTTGTAGAATTTATTCATAGCTTAGATAAGATTGTGGAACAATAATCTACAATCTTTTTTCTTTAAACCCCATCTACAAGGATGAGATCAAAAACAAATATCAGTTTTCAGATATTTATACACATCCACATTCCAGTCCTTTAACTCCTTAGGACTTGTGATATATAAGCTTAATGCCTCACAAAAGAATTCCTTCGCATTATGAATGCCCAAATCATAATATTCAACACCATTATCTTCATAGAGCTTTTTAAATTTCTTAGATGAAGAATAATGATATGTATCATCTAAGATATGCCCAATTTCATGCACTAATACAGCCTTATAATCCTTGATGGACTTCGTTCGCTCATCCACTAACAACATCACCGTATTGTCTTTATAATTGCCATCCACAATCTCTTCGTCATTGATTTCAAATGAATCTAAATCACATAAGACAATGGATTTACATTCCTTCTTTAGTGAATCTGGCAATGAATTGTATTGTTCATTCACTTTTTCGCAAAGCGTTTTATGTACAGACCCATCTGTAGAAACTATTGATTTACTACAGCCAAATAGTGATAAGCATAATAATAAGATTAACCCTTTTTTCATGTTTCCTTTTTTCCTATTCTATGAGTTCACAAACAATTCCCTTATCTAGCTTTAGCCATACCTTTCCCTGTGCCTCATCCTCAATCTTGTCATATAATCTTCCTGCACTATAGCTTTCTCCAATGACAGTATATGGACTATTGGCTACATAGCCAATCTTTCCTAAACCAGGATAATTTACACTGATTGCTTCTTTATCATATTCATTATCCTTTTCTTTTTTTAAATATACGACCATTTCTCTTTCTAAAAATGAATCTCCATAATAATGATTGAATCCGGTAATTGTGAAATACATGTTTGACATATTCTTGTCCTCCTTTTGATTCCACCATATACCTTTAATTGACATTATACACGTCTATATATAAAATAAATCAAACTGTTTTTATCATATACCATGGGACTATTTGGAAAATACATAATCATTCGATAAATATAATACGCAATCATAAGAATGCACCATATTATCAATAGGATTTTAATAATCTTCTCATTCTTTCGAAAATAAACACAAACCAAAAAAATAAGCATGGTAGGTATTAAAAGTGCATGGTAGTACAAGGATTGTTCCATATCCGTATGAAGAAGATAATAGAGGCTTGTTGTCATATTGCATCCTGGGCATGGTATGCCCGTTATGGTTTGAAAGGGACATTTATAGAAGAATAAAAGAAGGAATAGTAGTACAACTATTCCTAATTTCTTAATTTTTTGCGAAGTCATTGATATTACTTTGAATGATGCAATAAGAGATCAATGGAAGTCCAAAGATAGATAGAATCAATAAGATGACACTATCATCACTTGGGTGTGTTCCATTGCTGCGTGTTAGGCTTGAAATTAATTTACCCGCTTTGTACATGTAGTAAAGTTGGTAAATGCCACATGTCACAATACTTAAAATAAGAACAAGACCTCCATCTGATCCTTTTTCCTGTCCCTGGCTTTCACATAGTTCATTTAAATCTTTTGCCAGGCAGTATAGCCAATATAGACAATAGAATCCGCATGTCACAAAAGATAATAAGATGCATAGGCCAATATTCTTTTCTTTAACACTTGTATATGCATATGTTGATGTAGCTGTATTCGTATTTGTATTTGTAAATACAGGTGCCACAGGACTCTTAGTAGCAAGCTCCGTATTCTTTAGGCGAACCCAGTCTTGCATTCCAGTCTTCCATACAAAGCTATCGTTATTTAATACACCACGTGAAATCATGCTCTTCATTTCTTCTAATGAGAATGGTCCCTTTGAATCATTATTTTCTACATAGTACCAGTCTTTTTCTGTATCTACATGTAAGAATTCAGCTAATTCTGTATCCTCAAGCTTTTTCCAGTCTGTCATACTTGCTTTCCAAACTAAAGTACACGCTTTAATTTCATCCGATTCAATCTTCGCTTTCATTTCATCTAATGTAAAAGATCCTTTAGAATCATTATTTTCTACATAATACCATTCGGATACAGGTGGTTGGGATGATTCAGATTTTTCTTCATCCTTAGATGTTTCTGAAGATTTCGATACCTCTTCAGTCTGTGTCTCATCCACAATTTCTAATGGTTCAACAATTTCTTCTTCAACCTCAGCTTCCGTTTCAACTTCAACCTTTGTTCCACAATTCGAACAAAACTTTGCATCATCACTTAATTTGTGCCCACAATTTTTACAAAACATAAATAATACTTCCTCTCCGTAGTAATACATTTATTATAAAATGAATGGAAATATAACTCAACAACAAAATAAAGCTCGAGAGATTCCCGAGCTAGTATAAACTATTGTTTTTTACTTCTACGCTTAGCTTCCACTATGCCTAGAGCTGCAACACCCATCATAGCTATATTTAAGCCAGCTTGCGTTTTGACTCCTGTATTCGTTGAAGATGAAGTCGTCGCATTATTCTTTGTAGGTGATGAAGCATTTTCTGTTTTTGCAGCATGCTTAGAAGTTTCTTGGATATACGCATCCAAAGCCTTCATTGTATCATCATAAACCTTTTGTGCCTGTGCCTCATCCTGTTTAGCCTCTTCATATACCGCAAGTAATCTTACATACTTGATGTTTGCGTTGGCATATTGCGCATGAAGCTTGTCAAATGAATCAACGGATTGAGCTAATGCATTAAGGTATGTCAACAATTCTTCATCTGTAATAGATGATACATCTGCCTTAGTACCCTTTTCCTTTACTTCATTGATAACAGCTAAGACTTTCTTTTGATAATCCATATTTGTATTCAATGTCTTCTTGTTTTCTAATAATTCTGTAATTTCATCCGAAGTCTTTTGCATATGAGCCTTCGCCTTTTCTTGATCCAAAGTATATCTTTCAACCAATTTAGCTTGGGCTTTTACATCAGCATTCGCATCTTCAACTGCATTTAAGGCATCGTTATAAGCAGTTAATGCATCATTCGCATTCTTTAAAGCCAAATCCTGTTGTGCAAGTAATGAAGCTGCAGATTCCAATGCAGTATTTGCAGAATCAGAAGCAGCCTTGGCATTATCCTTTGCCACAACAGAAGCATCATATGCATCACTAGCAGGTTTTAATACATTTGAAGCATCCTCTAATTTCTTTTGAGATAAAGTAAGTGCATCATTGGCATCTTTTAATTGTTTTTTTGCATCTTCCTTACTAGAGTTCCAATTCGTAATTTTATCTTTTAAAGATTTAACTTTAGCTTTTTTAGATTCAACAGACTGATCAGCTGTGTTTTTATTTGATGTAGCTGTTTTTAAACCTTTTTCTTTTGTTTCAACATTTGATTTAGCTATATTTAGATCAGCTAAATTTTGATTCTTTAAAGCCTGGGCAGTACCCTTAGCTGCTTGTTTAGATACAACATCTGTATTTGCCAAGTCAAGACTAGCCTTAGCTGATGTCACTTTCGAATCCAATTCTTTTTGTTTTGAAGTTGCAGTATCCAATTGAGTTTTAATATCATTCAATTTCGCATTTGCATTATTCAAAGCCTTCTGTGCCTTTTCTACAGATGAATGATCCTTATTGTCTGATGCATTCTTCACAGCATCTTGTTTCGCTTTATATTCCTTATTCACTGCATTAATCTGAGTCTTATATTCATTTACCTTTGCCTCAAACTGATCCACTGTCATCGTTACATCTTTTGATGGAGCTGGATTTGTTGAAAAATCTTGAGAATAGTTTCCTTGATATGCTCCCTGACTTGAATGTCCCATACCAAAATAATTTATGCCTGGATAAATTATGTTCTTATAATGTCCAATACTACCACCAGAACTATATGTATATACACCAGCCTGTTGTGCAGCCTTAGCAATTTCTTCATCACTAGCTTGTGGATGATTTACTTTATAATTATCAATAAAATCAGAATATGCTTTTTCAGCATCATACCAACCAGTATATGGATCTACTTTACCCCACGCTAAGTTTTCACTGAAATGTCCATAGTTTCCATTTTTCACAATTCCAGAATGTCCTATATGTGTCTGTGCCCAGTCTGAGTTAGCCTGTGCAAGCGCCATCTGGAACATACTTATCTTTAAAGTATTCAATCCATGTTTTTCACGAATCGTATTCATTTTATAAAGATATGGAATAACAGCTTCCATGTTGTCTAAGCTTGTCGCATCGCCTTCTTGTCCTAATTGAACATATTGAGCAATCTTTCCGTAATAAGAATCATTCTTATCAAAGACTTTTGCGGTTAATTGACCTAAATCTTTATTTACATATTCAAAGAATCCTTGTGTTCCCTTATTGATTTGATCAATCGTAGTCTGATTTGCGCTAACAAATTTATCTAACTCAGCCTGAGCTACTTCCTTTTCACTCTTATTTGAATCATAGGCCTTTTGAGCATTTGTTAATGCCGTTTGAGCTGCACTCACATCAGCTTCACACTGTACCTTTTGTGTATTTAAGTCATCAATCACACTCTGATTCTTCTTAGCATTTGTATCTGCTTCATCATAAGCCTTTTGAGCATCCGATTGTTTCTTTGTAGCTATTTCTAATGCAACACTAGCCGATTCAAAATCGTTAACACTCTGATTATAATTTGATTGAGCTGTTGTTTGAGCCGATTGTGCATCACTCAATTCCTTAGTCGCATGATCAAGTGCTGTTTGTGCATTTGCTGCTGCATTTTGTGCATCTATTAATTCAGCATTTGCCTGATTCAATTCATTCTGCGCATTTGTTAGGGCATCACTACCTGTAAATGAATCTACGTTCTTTTGTGCTTCATTCACCGCATTTTGTTTTTTAGTTACTTCTAAGTTTGCAGCATTGTATGCACTATTTGCAGCATCATACAAAGCTTTCTTTGATTCCAAATCACTATTGGCATCCTTTAATTTTGAAGTTGCTGCATCACTAGCTGCTTTAGCTGTATCATAAGCAGTCTTAGCACTTTCCTGTTCTTTTTTAGCCGTTTCTAAATCCGTATCAATCGTATTCTTATCCAACTTAGAAAGCTTATCTTTTACTTCATCAAGCTTAGCCTGTTTATCCGCCAAGTCTTTTTTAGCCTGTTCTAAATTCTTAGCAGCATCCTCTTCATTCTTTGTATAAGTATCCAATTCAGCTTGTTTATTTGAAATCTCTGTTTCTAGATTACTCTTTAACTTCAATAAGTTTTGATAATCCTGATCCTTTGCACCATAAACACTCTCATATTGTTCTTGTACAACACCACTCTGTTTATCCTGTGCTACAATGGCTGCATCCAATTCTTTCTTAGCCGCATCCGAATCTGCCTTCTTCTCTTCCGTAACCTTCTTTACATCGTCCAAGTTACTTTTAGCCGTCTTAACCGAATCTTCTAATTTCTCTTTCTTTGTTTTCTTAGCATCTACATCCTCTTTAACAACACTAGTATTTGTAGAATTCTTTGCAAATACGGGTGTTAAATTCATAGATGTAACTGTAGAAGCGGCTGTAAAACCTACCGCTGCAGTAATAATGATTTTGTCTTTTACATTCTTCATTTAACTTACCCCTCTTTATATTTTGTATAATACTCCCAGCGCAATTAAAAAGTGTTAACAATTATTAAATTTTCACAAAAAAAGAGTCTTTGAATTAAATCAAAAACTCTAGTTTACTTTCGTTAAATAGGTCATTCCTTTACTCCAATCCTCAATACAAACCCATTTACCATGTTCAATCAAGCCCCAAATATCTTGACCCGTACTCTTTATATCTCGAATCTTAACAAGTTGCCCCTTTTTTAATATATCTACCTTTGCAGCACTCGTAGAATAATCATTTCGAATAACCATATCATAATTGGCTTCATATGTATCTGTATATCCCGTATATCCATCTGTGATTGGATAATAAGCATCACTTGTATCTGCACTCAGTGTGTTTCCAAGTGCTTCAAATGAATAGGCATTGATAACTGGTGTACCATTTTCTAGAAATACATTTCCTATTACCATAGCTTCACAACCACCAAAGTCAGGACTAGCTCCACGTATTTCAATATGTTTATCTAAAGTCATATTATCCACTGTCACAATCAATCTGCCATCCGATGATTCTATTACAGACTGTGGAAGCATGCCATGTATCTTTAAACGCTTTCCAGCATATTTCTCTGGATCACTTAATATATCATCTACACTTACAGTAGAACCTTCCTTCACTGTATCACTTGGCTCTTCTTTAACTACGACCTTCTTTTCTTCATTAAGTCCTAGTTTCTTTTCTAATTCCTTCTTACCCTCTTTTTTTGAAAGCTTCTTATCCACAGCAACACAATCTACATTAAATACAATCTTTCCAGATTTCTTTTCTAGACTTCCATCCATAGATATCTTACTTAAACTACCCACATTCTTTAATTCATCCGAATCAATCAATACATAGTTATTCTTTTTAAAGCTTTTAGCACTTGAACTAATCGCATAATCCATATCTATGTCTAACTCATCTTCTTTGCGGAATAAATAGCCACTTGTATGAATGGTTGTATCCAAATAATCTTCTGCTCGATCTTCATCCTGTACGATTTCTGATAAATCATCCACTATGATATTCTTTGTTTCATTGGATTCACTTCCTAGTATTCCTAGTCCAATAACCACAATAAAAATCACAACAAACATTGCCACGCCCACATAGATGTACGTATGATCTTTTTCTTTTGGCATAACATTACCACAATTCCTACAAAAGCTTTCTCCTTTTTGAATTTCATTTCCACAACGTGGACATACCCTTTTTTTCATGATGATACCTCGACTTTTCTTTAATTATAACACTAAAAAAGAGAATCCACCGATTCTCTATTCTTGGATCATATTCATTAAGACTTCTTTAATATAAGTCTTATCATCTGTTTGAGCCATTAATCTCTTTAATTCATCTAATTTAGCATCCACTTCATTTGAATCAATATTCATCTTTTCATGAACAAAAATCAAGTTATTGTCCGTCTTATGACATTTTTCCATTTCCAACGTCAATTCTTCAAACATCTTTTCGCCTGGTCGTAAACCAATTTCTTGAATTTCAATATCACGCCCCGGAACAAGTCCAGCCAAACGAATCATTTTGTCCGCCAAATTCCAGATTTTTACAGGTTTACCCATATCCAATACGAAGATTTCTCTTTCATTCGCATAGAACCCAGCTTGAAGGACTAATTGAGCCGCTTCTGGAATTGTCATAAAGTAACGCTTAATATCTCTATGTGTTACCGTAACAGGACCGCCATTTTTAATTTGTTCTTTGAAGATAGGAATAACAGATCCATTGGATCCTAAAACATTTCCAAAACGTACGGCAGCCATGTGAATCTTACCATTGGTATTTCTTGATTGCATATACATTTCTGTCATACGCTTCGTAGCCCCCATGACATTAGTTGGATTCACTGCCTTATCTGTAGATATCATGATAAAGCGTGAAATACCACAATCGCAGCAAGCATCAATCACGTTCTTTGTTCCAAAAATGTTATTGCGAATAGCCTCAGTAGGACGGTCTTCCATAAGTGGTACATGCTTATGTGCAGCTGCATGGTAAACTACGTCTGGCTTATAGCTTTTCATCAATTTATAGATTTCTTCTCTTTCACGAATGGAAATAATCAAAGATTCCAATTGAATTGAATCATTCATTTGATGTTTTCTTTTCATCACTAAGAATTCTTGTTTTAACATATAAAGCGCATTTTCATTGATATCCACCATAATCAATTTAGATGGATTGAAATGCACAATTTGACGACACAATTCAGAGCCAATCGATCCACCTGCACCTGTAACACAAACAACTTTATTAGTTAAATACGAACCAATCTCATCTATCTTTAAATCAATACTAGGACGATTTAATAAGTCTTTGATGTCGATATCCTCAAATGAGATATGATTACTTGCATCATTACCAACTAATATACGCATGATTTTTGTTGGTACTGAAGTGGATGTACACAAATCTAATATTTCTTGTTTTCTTTCACTACTAACAGAAGAAATAGTAATAAAGATACATCGAATATTATATTCTTCACATACTTTTTTTACTTCAGAAATCGTTCCAAGAACGGGTTTACCACTTAGCATTGTCCCTTTCTTTTTAAAATCATCCAAGAAACCAATTACGTTATAAGGATAGGCCATATTATGATAGATTTCATTCATCAATAAATATCCACCATTTCCAGCTCCTATAATCAAACAGTTCTCAACTCTTTCAAGATCCATGATGTAGCGTCTAGCCAAACGATAGAGCATTCTAGCACCTAACAAGAACACGAAACATAATAATTCGGCTAATGCGATCAGCTCGATATTGAATAAGCCTACCTTTAATACAAAGTAAGACATTATCAAGAAGCAAACTAAACAGCTAAAGAATGTTCGAATAATTTCATTCGGACCTGTATATGTCCATAGTGACATTTGTGTCTTAAACAATCGCAAAACCACAAAGTGAAGTGCCAATAAGAAGAATAAACCTAATCCCAAGATTTTTGTCAGAGTAATAACTCGTCCTGAAATAAGAAAATTATTCTGAATTAAAAAGGCAACGATATATGCGAAAAAGACAATACACACATCAATCAATGATATTAATAGTCCTCTGTATTTTTGGTATATATTTGATTTATACAAACTATTCATAAATAAAACCTCTTTTACAGTTCTTAATTATAACTGATTTTACACAAAATGTAAAAAAGAGCCCAAAGGCTCTTCACTTAGAGATGGAAAGAAAATAGATTTTAATGATGTCTTCAAGTGGAAGCATCAACTAACTGCTTTATGTCTGTTATTTAATTATAAATGTCTGTCCGTATCTCTTGCACCATACATCAAGCGTCGTACTTCCATCACATCATCAATCACTACATAATAAACAACGTAATTGCGCACATAAATCCGATAGTAAGGGTAGTCACGTTTTTTTGCGGATGGGTATGGTTCAAAGGCAACAGGATTGTTCAGCCTTTCCAGTATAGCAGCTTCCACATCATCAACCAGACGGATTGCTGCGTCCTCGTTCTTTAAAACATTCGTAATGTAACTCGCTGTGCTAATCAAATCCTGTTCAAAAAGCGGTAAGTACCGCAGCTTATAGGATTTATTTTCCATGTATAGCTCTCCTTACATTACTGAATACTGTTTCGTGAGAAAGACGTTCCTCTGTCATAGCTGCCTGTCGGTCAGCTTCATCAAGTTTCATTTCTATACTGTCTGTCAAACTTGCATATTCTTCCAAACTTAAAACAACCATAGCACCGTAACCATTCTTTGTCAGATATACAGGTTTCCCTCCGTTTACGATAGCTTCAATTTCTGGAAATTTATTTCTAAGGTCTGAAACAGGTCGAATTTGTATCATGTTTAATCGCTCCTTTCATATCGTTTATTCTATCCTAATTTTATCAGAATATTATCACAGAAGCAATATTAACTTGTGCTTCTACCGAAACATATCGCCAAATGCTCCAATAATTGTTTCCCAAAATCCAATAGGTTCTCGAACCCTTTTTTCAACTTTTTTAAGAAGTTTGTCAATTTCTTCAATTAATCTGTCCTTTTCTCCACACAAGCGATTAAACTCCTCAATATTATTGTTAAATCTTTCATAAATATATTCAATATATTCTTCCACACTTACATTCAAACTGTCAGGATAAATTTTGAATGTATATTTCATAGGATTTCCTAGCGAAAATTCCACAGCACATGACGAGGTATCAATCTTTTGCAAAAGTGCTTTGGTGGCTTCTTTGTTATAGAGGATAAAGTAACCTCTAGAGGAAAAAGTTCTACAATTTGTTGGATTTACAGATTCAAAATGTGCTTTTTCATCTTCAGACCTATTGTAAGTTTTAAAGGAATATCCGTCTCGGTATACATCAAGATTAGACACTAATTCATTATGCAAATCGGGAATATGACGTTTTAAATTCCATGAATATATCAAAATTCTTTTTTCCAAATCTAATGAACTTTTCGCTATTTTTTTCTTGATAAATAAAATATCTCCTGTGCTTTCAAGTTCTTTTATCAGTGGCAGATATTCATCATTCTTTTTATAATGCTCCCATAATTTGGGACAATCATCTGCCAATGCTTCCTTTAATTCAGAAAAATGTCTATGAATATTTTTATAGAGTTCTTGTAGTTTTGCACGGTCTGCTTGATTTTTCCCAGATTTTAGGCCAAGAATAAAAGTCACCATACTGACAAATAGGCTCGTTGCTAAACTTAATAAAACTGTTTGCATGGTTTGTGACATTATCTACACCCCTTATGCTTTAAGTATCAATAACATTATATCTCGATTTACAAGCACCTACAATATACTTTCAAACCAGTTAATTATTTTTTCTGCTGTGTCGTATTTTGTGAAGTGTTTACATTCTGGTTATTTTTATTCTTCAGAACAATATCATCTGCTTTGATATACCAGTCCACATCCGCACCGTTGAATGTAGCAGTCGCCACCGTGTCAGCCACGGGATTGATGATTTCCACCTCTGCGTTGTAATCAAATTCTTTCAGCGGAACAGAAGCAGGAATACTTACCTGTATCATGCGTCCCTGTCCTCTGGACTTCAAATCGTAGGTGCGTTCCTTGATTTCTTCCGAAACCGTCCCGTCCTCGTTCTGCACATGAACCTCACGACGCAGTGCTGAGAACTTCAATACGCCAAAAGTCTTTTCTTTATCAAAGATAATACCATTTGCTAATCTCATATTCTTTGTACCTCCTTATGCTTTCACCATGTCGTCAGCAGACAGGATATAGTTTGTGAATCCACGGTTGCCGATTTTGTAACCCTCGGCGGTAATCTTCGGATTGATAAGTTTGATTCTTTCCTCAACCTCAAAATTTTTTTCACCAGCAGAAGCAGGAAGTGCCACAACAATATCATCAGCTCGCTGCACATCCGAATAAAGGTTGAAGCTACGGGAAACTACCGCCATGCGTCCGTTGATCCGACGCTGCTTCACTTTATTTTCACCTGCAAATTCCAAATTTCCGAACGTTTTTTCCATGTTTGGGATAACGTGTTTTAATTCCATAAATGTTTTACCTCTTTTCTTTCTTATTTTATTATTTAATAAAGTGCCATTCTACTGGCTGGATAGTATCTGTCTGCCTGTGAATTATCAAGGACGTTGTGTTAAGCTCCGCACCCTTGACAATCCCCATTCAAAAAGATAGTTAGCTGTCAAGCAGAATTTAGTTAAGCTGTCAGCCACAGTCTGACTTTTTAATCGAGCGATGGACGGACAACTGATTTTTTATGCTGATATTTCATAGATTAGTCCGTTTGGAATTTACGGAATTTCTTATAAGTTGCAAAGATAAGACCAGCAGCAGAAATCCCCATCATAGCGAACAATGCGACAAATGGTGTGTTGTCACCTGCCTTTGGTGAATCACTGGTCTTTGTTGGTGTACTAGGTTCATCTGGTGTCGTAGGAGTTTCTGGTGCTTCTTTGACGGTCACCGTCTGTCCCTCGTCTTTGATGTCCTTATGTTCAGCCACTTTGATAGGTTCATCTGGATTTGTCACGTCGTATAATTCCTCAAAGGTAACAAGTGATTTTCCTGCAAGCTCGCTGGCATTGAATGTAAATGCCATCTCAACTTCCATTTTAGAATCGGTTGCAGTGAAAGTAATCTCATTTTCTACGCGCTTACCATTTACAAGAAGTTCTGCATTTTCAGACTTCACCATTTTCCAGCCTTTCAGCAGATACTTTGTACCCACTTCCAGACCATCTTAAGCAACTGTATCAACGATAGTCACTTTGTCAGTAGCTTCGATTGTCTTTTTACCTGTTGCCTTATCCATAGCGGTCGTGTGCATAGTAATCACACGTTCTGTAATGGTTACGGTCTGTCCGTCGTCCTCAATGTCTTTGTGTTCAGCAACCTTGATAGGCTCGTCTGGATTTGTTACGTCGTACAATTCCTCAAAGGTTACAAGGTCTTTTCTAACAAGCTCATTGGTGTTGAATGTGAACGAAATCTGAACCTCCATTTCGGAATCTGTAGCAGTGAAAGTAAGTTCATTTTCCACACGTTCACCATCAATGAAAAGTTCCACATTTTCAGACTTCACCATTTCCCAACCTTTCAGTGTGTACTTCGTACCTTTTACAAGACCATCTAGAGTGACCGTATCAACGATTGTTACCTCTTTTCCAGCCACGATTGATTTTTTACCAGTGGATTTATCCGTAGCAGTAGTATGGATAGTGATTTCTTCCTCGTATTCATCTACCAACGTACCTAAATCAATGACCGTATTATTTTTCGATACAATGACTTCAAAAGCTGGAATCAATTTCAATCCCTTGTTAGAATCGCAGCGTAATTCTTCAATCTCGTAAGTGTCATAGAGTAATGCCCCTTTGCTGTCGTCTGGTTCTGATGTTCCAAGCCAGATACCGTCCTCACTGGAAGTTCCAGCGTTTGTATTCTGCTTATGAGATACCCAGTCAGCAGAAGTTTAGAACAGACCGTTGTTGTCAATGACAATAATGTGGCTTTCACCTGTCGTTTTGCTGGTAATTTTAAATGGCACATTTGCTAATCGTTCGTGAGTGCCAGCACCGATTTTGATACCCTCAATGTCACCTCGCTTAATCTGGTTGTAGACAGAGTTTTCTTCGTCAGTCAAATCCACGATTTTCCCATTCGCTGTGATTTCAAATTCACGGGAAGTTGCACTTGTTGTCAAGTAACCCTGTGGAGCTTTGCTTTCTTTAATGCGATATTTACCATAAGGTAAGGTATCTGCGTCAGTGGTAGCGATACCATCAACACCTTTATAGATTGTCATTACCACTTCATTCTTGTTGTATAATTTTCCATTCACCAAGACTGGATTATCGTTAAGGGTAGTAATAGTAAATGCGGTATCTTTTAAAGTAGCACCGCCCTGTGCTTTGGTACCTTTTGTTTCAAGGTCACGTTTCTGGATTTTTACACCGCCACGAATAACCTTGTCTGATACGGAATACTGATTGCTGCCGCTTAACACTGCAAGTTCCCCATCCTCGGTAATCTGTGCTACATACAGACCAGTGATCTGTTCAGAACTGTGTTTCGTCTGCATGTAAGCCCCCTCTAATAAGTAACCCGTTGGAGCTGTCTGTTCTTCCACAGTGATTGTTCCGAGCGGTAGACAGATTGAACCCTTTCGGAGCTTCGGTTTCTTTTACATAAAAAGTACCTGCTTGGATTTCCACGATGTCAGTGTTCCCGTTCTTATCAGTGGTAAGGGAAGTAACAAGGTCGATGCAATCTTTATTAGAATAGATTCCGTAGGTCGCACCTGCCAGAGAATAACAGTTGTTATCTTTTGTGATGGAAGTGTTTGCTGATGTTTTCTGGATAGTTGCGTTGCCAACATCCAGTTTGCCCAGAACTGTCCTAAGTCCTGCCCTCACCAGTATAGATATAACCACCACATTCATATCTGTCTTTGTTTTTATTTACAAATTCTTTTGCGTTAGCATAAACTTCCGACTAGATTTTTTCTGATACTTCATCATAAGCAGCTCGTACATTGTTATAGCCCCAGCCTAAATGAACACTTAATCTGCGCTAGACAACACACTGCTCCAGTAGATATACCTGTGTGTTGGAAAGACTTGTGTGCTTTTTTGCATACTCTTTGACATATTCTAAAGATAAGGCAACGTCTGTAATCTGTTCGTCGCTCATTCTATCCTCCGCATTGATACGGTTCTTATATCCAGACTTGAAATCTGTGTTTATTTCAATACAGTATGCGGTCTGTCCGTCAGCAATCGTTATGCTTTCTTCAAAACTTTTTATCTCTATACCACCATTGTCAACCTTAACAATCGTCCCTGCTTTCCCTTCTGTTGTGGTATAAACAGAATCCGCAGCATGAACCTGCTGCGTGGCAGGTAGCGTTGTAACCACGGTTGCAAAGGCAAGAATAGCTGTAAGCAATCGCTTCATAATCTTTTTCATAATATTTGTTTCTCCTTTCGTTTTTTGAGTACAAAAAAACCATAGGACACTCCTATGGCAAAAAATAAAGCACCATTTCTCGTACAAAAACAATGCTTTTAGTATCTATATTTGGTTGTAAATTTCATATCGCGTTGAGGCAATTAACACAGTTTTTAAAAAGTAGTAAATTAGTAGTACAAATCTTTGAAACATCCCTGTAAAGCAAGTAAAATCAAGCATTTGAGAGGTTGGTTAGTGTACTGCCGTGTTTTTACCAACAACTCGTGTGTATATATGATAAGGGCGAACTATCTTTCCGTATAATTCGCTTTTTTCATTTTTTACCAATTTATCTCGATATTCCTTTTCCAAGTAAAAAGGTGTTTCAAAGCTATACTTTATTATAAGCACATCTATTTCATGACTATCTATGGTTATTGTTTGGACTTCAATCCTAGGACGAACTCCTCCTGCAAAAGAAATATTCCTTAAAATATCTACTATATTTTGCTGATTTCGTCTTCTTTCATCATTTTCAACACCTAAGATAGAAAAAGTATTATCTTCAACACCAAAGATTATATATGAATCTCTTCTAGCTCGATTATTTGCCATACATAAAATATCATGAACAAGTTCAGCTTTATCGTTATGATGTTCTCGTTTAAAATCCCACCAATCATCTTCACGATGTGTCGCTATCAATTGTGTGATTTCGTCATAAAGCATTTTTTTCACCATCCTTCTTTACTTCGTAAGTTGTAGTATCTTAATCAACCTTACTTAGCGTTGCCTATAGTTCTGGTTACTTAATATTTTTTACCAAGAACACCTGTATCTTTAAGTGTATTTATTCATTTTGATTTCAGTTCCACGAACATATCTGTTATATAAATAGAATCACCCAAATGTGATAATTATTAACATCAACAAAGTTTTTTTGCAGAAATAGCATTATCTTTCAACTATTATAGGAAATATTCTTTCCATTAATTGTTTTTAACAAGATAAGTACCTTTAGGCTCAACAAATACTTGAAGTTGCTCAAATCTATCAATGTTGTTTTATTATAAGAAAAGAGCATAGTCTGGGGCAAAGCATTCACCACCACCAATAAGTTATTTCTATGATACAGTATCTGCAAAGACTTTTTTCCACCATGTCTCGTTTCATGAATGCACACCATATCAAATAAATTCAGAACGTCATAACCTACATTGTCGTAAGCTATGACGTTTATTTCAAAAATTAATAATTGAAGTCACCTAAGATACTACGGTTTAGTATTCTGGAGTATACTCTTCTTCTGTATCCGATGGATAATAACCACCTTCAGGATCATATGTGGTTTGATCTTGTTGAATCTGATCTGTGTACACATTATTATCCTCTACTTCTGGTGTTAAGTAATCTGTTGAGGTAGAAGTAGATTGACTAGGATAATAGTCATATTGAGGTTCACCATCCTCGGCAACTGTCGAACTTGATTTTCCATTCATAACAGCTTCAATCTTTTCACGAGCAATTCGTACTGTATTCAAGTCTGGAACCTGAACACTTGCAGCTTGTCCTAAAGAAGCACACATAAGTTCATCACCTAAACCTGAGATTTGATAGGTTTCAAATTTCCAATCTGGCTTTGCCTGTAACTCATATTTGATTAAATCTGTGATTTCATCATATGTCATATTTGTTTCAAAAGCACTCTCTAATGAATTAATGAAACTAGTATAGTTCACTAATGCACTACTACTAATAGCACGATTGATAATAGCCTGCATTACTTTTTGTTGGTTTCGAACACGCTGATAATCCCCATCTACATAGGCTTTTCTTTCACGTGCAAACGCAAGGGCAGTTTCACCATCCACATGATGCAATCCGACTGGAAGACCTGGTTTCATATTTGCCCAGAACAAATCACATTGTTCGCCTTCTTCAACATTTAAATCAATACCATCTAAAGCATCTACTACATCAATTACACTTGTAAAGTTAACTCTAAATGAGTAGTTAACTTTTAAATCATAGAATTTCTCAACCGTTTGACGCGTCGTATTCAATCCATAAATACCCGTATGCGTAATCTTATCCATTTGTCCCTCTGGACAAGCCGTATCACCATCCGCATCACAAACCGTTTCTACATATGTATCACGAGACATGCTCGTTAACAAAATTGTAGAAGTCTTAGGATTGATTGTCACAAGCATATTTACATCACTACGACTCAATTCACTAACATCCCCTGTCGTATCATTTCCACTAATTAGAATTGTGAATGGATTCTTAGTAATATCCGAAACAACTAAAGAATCATTCTTCTTTGTCGTATAGTAAGAAGTGGAATATACAACACGAGTTTCTGTAGAGAAATGCTCATATTCTTCTACACTTGTAACATTACCACGATACGATTCATTTAAAATCATCGCATCAATTTCACCATTGTATAAAGCTTCGACTTCACTTAAGGCACCATCAAATTTCTTAGTCTTAAAATAATTAGAACCTTTCTTTTTCTTAACCGATTTCAATAATTTATTGGTTCCAACCTTATCCACATTATTCAATCGACCCACCTTTTTACCTTTTAAAGAAGATAGATCCTTAATATTGCTGTCATCCATGACAATAATCGAAACCGTATTCTTTACATCCCCAATTTTATGATCCGTAACCTTCTGCATAAAACCATCCGTTTTATACACATAGAAGTTTCCAATTCCCATAGACACCGTATATAATAATACAAAAATCATCGCAAACACTTTGCTGACAACACCATGTGCCATAAGATTGATCCATAAAATTAGAATTAATGAAATTAAGACAAAAATTAAAATAACAGGAATAAATAAATTTTGAGGTAAGATATCCATCTTAATCAATTGATACGCAAAGATTGCCATTAAAACAATCATCACAATACTCAATAAGATAGCTATCACTTTATATACTTTATTTTCTTTCATAGGACTCCTTAGTAGGTTGTGTTATCATACCCCTCTTCAGGAGCATAATAATCATAACTTTGGTCATAATAAGACGAATCATCATATGTATACGAATTTTCCGGTACATATGGCTCATAATAGTTAGTAGAATAATCCTGAGTCGGTTGTTCTTCAACAGCTGGTTCTTGTTGAACAACTGTATCCACTGAATCATCCTTTATAGATTTTGAACTTTTGCCCTTTATTACCGCATTGATCTTTAAACGAGCAATCTTATTCATACCTTCATTTTGATAGGTTACAGAAGCGTATGTCTGTGCAATATAACAGAATTCATTTCCACCATTCCCAGAAATAGAATACGATTCAAACTTCCAGTCTGGCATGCTCTGTAATTCATATTTCACAAAATCACTGATTTCATCACCCGATAAATTTGTTTCAAACGCAACGGCCAACGCATCCATGAACTTTCCATAGTTTGTAATCATCTTAGGTGAAACAATACGCTTGAAAATAGCCTTAAACACCTTTTGTTGGTTCTTAACACGCTGATTATCCCCATCCGCATACGCATGTCTTTCACGTGCAAATGCTAGAGCCGTTTCACCATCCACATGATGCTTACCAACACTTAACCCAGGCTGCATATTCGCATATAAAATATCACATTGCTCGCCCTCTTTAACATCCAAATCAATACCATCCAAGGCATCTACTAAATTCACAACACTTGAGAAATTAATGCGAACATTATAATTAATCTTAATTCCCAAAGTATCCTCAATCGCCTTTTCCGTACTCTTAATGCCATATAAACCTGTATGCGTTAATTTATCCATGCTTCCTACAGGACAACCACCATCCTCAACACAAGGAAGATCCACATAATAATCACGAGGAACACTCGTCATTAGAATTGTTCCCTTTTTCGGATTTACCGTTAATAATAAGTTGGCATCACTACGCGTATTCCCTGACTGCAAAGTACCATACGAATCATTTCCACTTACTAAAACCGTAAATGCATCCTTCGTAATATCCTTAACCGGATCACTATCATTATCCTGAACTTCACGAGGCTCATAATGCGTATTTTGATAAGCAACCTTAGTCTTCGTATTAAACGTAAAATACTCCTCTGTTTCATGCAAAATGTCACGATACTTTTCATTTAAACAAATCGCATCTATGTCACCATCATATAAAGCATCCACCAAATCATCCAAATTCGAATAATCCTCTGTTGAATACTTCACATTCTCATCGGACAAAGCCTTTAGAGTACGCTTCGTTGCCTTTTTATCCATCTTTAAAACAGTACCAATCGTTTTATTCTTTAATCCCTTCGCCTTTTTAATATTCGAATCCTTCATGACAATCACCGAAGTTGTTGTTGCCTTTTTATCCGCAAGACTTGTTACTACATCAAACGTATCCTTCGTTTTATATATAAAATAATTGCCATAACCAAGACTGACACACATACAAAGTGCAATCAACCCCATGATAAAACGACCAAAAAATTTCTTTGCCTTGAAATTCATTATTAAAGTAACCAATAAAGCTAAAATCACTAACAATAAGGATACTACAATAATCAAATTCATAGGCAATAAGTTCAATCTTACAATCTGATAAATTAGTAAGCCCGAAGCTATAAATATAAATAAAGTTAAAAACTTACTAATTAACCTTCTATTTTTCCTTTTTTTCTTTTTTACTTTCTTAGAAAGCTCTACATCATTTTTAGGCATAAAAAATAATCTCCTATATCTTTTTTGTAGCTCACAATTTCATATTATATAATAATTTACCATTACTTGGCAAATTCACAAAAAAATGTAGATACAATTGTCTACATAAAATGTTCACAACGATAGGAGAAATTCTCAAAATTATTTGATTTTCCTAAGTACAAATTCTTCTCATAACTCAACATAGAAGACTTATATTTATAAGATGAAGCCTTATTAGAAAATTCATTCAACACATCAAAGAAAAGTAAGAATAAACTTGCCACAACTAAAACAACACTACCTAAAATAAACCATACAATAGGTAAGATCAAGTAAAGTACATTTAATACAATACAACCAAATAAACAACAAAAACAAGCAATCTGAATTCCAATATGTGCCTTATGATATTTACGACTCAACCCCTCATATTCACGAATCTTTGTATTAATTCGATTCTCAATGTATTCCTTTGTTTCCATAATAACAACGCCTCGCTTTTACTAACAGTATACACCTTACAAAAAATAAAAAAAGTAAGGATCATTGACCCTTACTCTACAACATCACTTGATTTACCAGCAAGAACTGCATTGATTTTATTCTTAGCCGTTGCTACAGTACTTTGATCTGGAACCATTACATAAGCAGCATCACCAAGCTCAGCACACATCAATGTATCTCCCGTACCATTTACCATATACTGTTCCATCTTCCATTTTGGATTCTTATTCAATTGATATTTAATTAAATCAGAAATCTCATCATTACTCATTGTAGTTGAGAATGTATTTGCCATACTATCCATAATAGAAGCATAGTTAGTTACAATAGCAGGACTTGTAATCTTATCAACAATTCCCATTAGAACTTGTTGTTGGTTTTTCGTACGTTGACGATCCCCTTCACTATATGCATAACGTTCACGTGCATAAGCCAATGCTTGTTCACCATTCAAATGGTTAACGCCTTCATGTACACTGAAATTAGGTAAATTTAAAAAATTATTACATGCATAACCAGGCTCTACATTAACATCAATTCCACCAACGGCATCAACCATATCAGTTACTGTATCAAATCCAACTTTGAAAGTATAGTTAATTTCAATGCCTAATAATTTTTCAACTGTACGTTTTGTTGTATTTGTACCATGAATACCAGTATGTGTAATCTTATCCAATTGACCTTCCATACAGCCATCTCCTGCATCACAAGCTGTTGTTACATAAAAATCACGAGGTATTGAAGTCAATAATATGGTTCCAGTCTTAGGATTTACAGTCGCCACCATGATTACATCACTACGACCATTTTCATCAAATCCACCACGCGTATCTGATCCAGAAATTAACACATTAAATGGAGTCGTTGTAATATTTGTAACTGATTTAGCTTTATCTGTATTTTCAACCTTATAAGAAGTTTGATAAACAACACGTGTATTATTGTCAAAATTAGCATAGGCTTCCATATCCGTAATTTGGCTACGACTTGATTCACTAATCACAATGGAATCCACTTCCCCACTATAGAAAGATTCAAGCATTTCTGTTAAGCTACCATATTCTTTTTGTTCCATTTGAATACCAGAATTATTCAATTCCTTCATCACCTTTTTAGAACCCACTGTATTAATGTTAGCTAATGTACCAATACTATGACCTGCAAGATCAGCTTTCTTTTTTAAATCACTTGATTCTTTAACTACAACACTAATTGTATTCTTTGAATGTTTCGCTACATTTGTGATGTTTGAAAGTAAGCCACCTGTTTTTGACATATAGTAGCCACCCACACAAGATCCTAGTGAAATTACCATGGAAATAATGATACAAATAAGCTTTGAAACAATACTTTTAGTTGCAAAACATAACAGCAATATAAAAATCAAATCCAATAACACAAATAAAATAGTTACTAAGAATAATAATTTTGAAGGTAAAATATTCAATTTAATGATGTTAAACAACAAATACATTGTTGTCGCAAGCAATATAATTGAGAATATAATACCAAATACTTTTCCAACTTTATTTTGTTTTTTATCTTTTCTCATAATAAAAATCTCCTCACGCTTTTCTATTTTACTACAAAAAAGGAATAGGTTCTAGCCTATTCCACTTTATTTAATATAGTACCTACAATGGCAGCCCCATTTCTTTTTAGACGTTCTATAGACTCTTTTGCTAATTTTTTCTCTGTTTCCGGCAATGAGATAACTAATATTGTGCCATCCACTATATGACTGACTGGAATTACATCACTTGAATCTTCTAAGCTAGGACAATCAATAATTATAAAATCAAATTCCGTTTTCATAATTTCCATGAATTCTTTAAAATCTTGTCCACTCAATAAATCAATTGGATGTTTTAAATTACTACCTGCACTCATCACATACAATACATTATCCGAATACGCATCCTTAAACTGAGATGTATATTTCTCATAATTAACGTAATCTTTTTTATCTAAGATTTCAGTAAGACCCACTTTATTTTGAATTTTAAAACACTCATGAACCATTGGCTTATTAATATCACAATCAATCAATAATACCTTTGGTCTATTGGCCGCAAAAGCCGTGGCCAATTCAAACGCAACAGTTGTTGTTCCCGCACCATGATTCACACTAGTTAAACAAATACTATGCATATGCGGATGTTTTTCATTATACTCAACATTTGTACGCAGCTTACGATACGCCGAGCTACTCGATATATTACGCTCCATTATTATTCTCCTATTTCATTCAATTATTTATTTATAGGTATTTCTGCCAAAACGTCAACACCTAAATATGCCTCAACCTCATCTTTATTTTTAAAGTGTTTATCAAACAAGAAACACAGTGTTATAACGCCTACACTGCCGACAATTCCAATAAATAAACCTATTAGAGTATTTTTTTTGACATTGGGACTAACAGGAACATTATTCACTTGTGCTTCATTTACTGTTGTAACACCATTTAAATTTAATTCGCTAGCCAATTCCTCTTTAAATGAATCTACCACTTCATTAGCTACCTCACTTGCTAACTTAGGATCATTTGTAGTAACCGCAATATTATAATTATATGAATTATTTGAATCTCTTGTTACTTCGATAGATTCAAATAAACTGGCACTATCCATTTTTAATTTAGAACTTACATCATTAAGTACTTTATCTCCAACTAAATAAGAAGTATAATCCATTGGCTGTCCTGCAGGAACAATCGTAATATCTGTACTTGAGTTATAGCTTTTTGGTAATATAAATGCTGATAATACAAACGCAACTAGACCACATGCAAATGTGCAAATTAAAATCTTCTTAATATTTTTTAATAAACATTTCAACAATTCTAATAAATCAATTTCCATTTCATCATTTAAATAATCATTGTTCATATTTCCTATTTCCTTCTATACTGCTCCATGTCCATAAAGAACTTGTTTTACAGTTTTTAATAATAATGTAACATCCAACCAGAATGACCAGTTTCTATAATAGTACTCATCCAATACTAAGCGATGTTCAAAATCCACATCACTTCTTCCGTGTGTTTGCCACATACCGGTGATTCCTGGTTTAGTTGCAATTACATCATAATAATAATTCCCCATATCTTCTTTTTCTCTTGGTAAATACGGTCTAGGACCAATCAATGACATTTGTCCAAGCAATACGTTAATGAACTGTGGAAATTCGTCCAAGCTTTTTTCACGTAAGAATTTACCTGCACTTGTAATACGTGGATCATTTACCAATTTCTTATTCTTAGTATATTCTTCACAAATGGCAGGATCTGATGCCATTAAATCTTCTAATATCTTATCGGCATTCATGACCATGGAACGATATTTATACATTTTAAATTCTTTTCCATTTATACCAATACGATTCTGCGTAAAGAAAATAGGCCCTTTATCGCCTTCTTTACGATTCTTAACAAATACAAATATTGTCAACGGAATTAAAAGAAGCATCCCACATAAACCTGCACAAATATCCAATAATCGTTTTAATACATGAGAACCAAAATGATATAGTCCACGCGAATTAGAAATCATTAGTACTCCATCAAAATCCTCAGTCTTAGTATCAAATGTTACTAAACCATTAATTTGAGGTAAGTATTTGATAACATCCACTTTATTTTTGAATGTTTTAAATACAACATTCAAGTCATCACTATCCAATTCTGGAATCGCAATCAAAACAGTTTCAATATGTTTTGATTGAATAATTGAATCTACTGTATCCAAATCATATGTTTTATTGACATCTACAACTTGTTCCTGATTTACATTTTTAATTCTTTTTGACTTATTACAATTCACATACCCAATCACATCCAATAAAGAATAGCTGTTTCCATGACAAACCATTCCTAATTTCTCAGCCGTATGGCCAACACCAACAATTAATGTATTATGTTTAAACCATCTTCGAAGTAATTTATGTGAATATCTTGAATCTACTCCTGCAAACACAAACAAAACAACAGTTAATAAAACAAACCCAAAAAACTTCTTTATAGTCCAAGTACTGATTGGAAAAACAAGAAAGCTTCCAATAAAAAATCCAATATGACTTAAAATAATTAAACGTATCTCATCATATATCAATAAGACTTTTCCTTGATATCTTCCAATCAATAATTGCATTAAGAAGTATAATATACATAATTTCCAACATGTTTCTAAATTATATCCACTAAATTGAATAATAAACATAAAAAAAACAAATTCGATTGTTATTTTTAAACTACCTATTTTTGACATATAAAAACCAACTCCATATAGCCTTGTCTATTATACTAAAAAAAAAAGAAAAGGACAAATTTTTATGTAAGCGCAAACATAAATTATCCTTTTCTTTATTAAAATTAACCAATAATTGTTGATAATACTGCAAAACTTGAAGCATCCACAACAGAAGTATTGTTTGTACCTTGGAAGTTAAATGTAACTGTATATTGTTGTGTAGCTTCATTTAAAGTACAACCAATATCTTTAACATCATCCGTTCCTAAACCTGCATTTGCCAAGGCAGCATCAATTGCCTGTTGCTGATTCGCATCAAATGAGTTCTTTGATTCTTTTTCTTCCTTTTTAGTTTCTACCGGTGTTGTAGTTTTTTCTGGTTCTACTACCTCTTCTTCATCACTTATACGTTTATAATTACGATCTTGTATAATACCATTTTTACCAATCTTATATTCATAAGATCCAGACTTTGTATCAAATGTCACTGTATAATATTTCTTTTCTTCAGAAATTTTTACATTAGAACATTCCTTTTTAGTTGCATTCGCATCATCTCTAGCTACTTCAAGAATATCATTCTTTGTGATTTCTAATTCACTATTTCCACAACCAGAAAGTAATAGAGCAGAAGCTAAAATAAATAAACCTTTTTTATTTGCCATTCTCTTCTCCTCCATAACCATATCCGTATCCATAATTGCTGCTTTCAATAGACTCCACACGATTCAAGACAACACCAATCACGTGTCCACCATTTCTTTGAACATCCCCAATCGCAGTTTTAACTTTGCGTTTATCTGATGATTTTGCGTTTACAACATAAAGAACACCATCACTTACATTACATAAAGGAATCGAATCAGAGGCAACAGCTACTGGTGGACAGTCAATAATGATATATCCAAATTCTTTTCTAGCTTGATCTAAAAATTTAGCTAATCTTTTAGAACCCAATACCTCACTAGGATTTGGTACTCTATGACCTGCCGTAATTACAGATAAAGCATAACCTCCATCAAATTGTACGTCTTGTACACCTTCATAAGAATGAATACTAACACCTTCTCTGAATTCAGAAATAATGTTTGTCAATCCACATCTATTTGAAATGTTTAATGTTTTATGAACAGACGCATTTCTTAAATCACAGTCAATTAATAAAACATTTTTATATTTAGCCGCCATAATACGAGCTAAGTTACAAGCTACTGTACTCTTACCTTCATTAGGAACGGTACTAACTACGTTGATTACTTGAATCGCATCATCCATTTGACTAAATTCAATATTAGTACGTAAACTACGATAAATCTCATCTACATCAAATTGATTTCTCTTTCTCTTTGCCATATTTATCTCCCAAAGAAACCAAACAGTTTCTTTTTCTTTATCACTTCAATATCCAAAATGTCCATATTACTTAAGATTCGCTTTGGATTCTCATAAAATAAGATATTCGCATTCTCAGAACCAATACGCTTAGAAACAACCGAATATACATCACTCATCTTTTCAATTCTATTCCCACTCGCTCTATGTGTATCAGTACAAATCAAATCACAATATCCATTATCCAATAATTCTAATGCATTAGCTTGAATTGTCTTTCCATTTACCCCCAAAATCGAAGTACGATTCAATTGAAGAACACAACCCATATCAACCCAACTATCAATGATTGAGTAATCTAACCCCTCATGGAAATATCTTTCAATATGAGCTATTACCGGTATGTATCCCCTTACCTTAATTTCATACAAACAATCATCTCTAAAATCAATGGAATGAATGTCACGAAGAACATTATATTCAACCAACATATACCTACTTCCATTTAAAGTGGGATATAAATCCAAATCAAAGTTTTGAATGAATTCACTATTCATCATGACTTCCCCACCAAAATAAATTGGTACTGGACTCATATCTCTTAATTCCAATTGACGAGTAACAATCTCATTATAAATATGAACATCTAACTGACCAGGAATAAAGTGAGGTGTACTACATATTCCTATAATTCCATCACTTTTAGCTAATTTCAATGAACTAGCTGCATCCTCTCTACTAGGCATACCATCATCAATGCCCCAAGCCACATGAGAATGCAAATCAAAATACTTAGCCATTATAATTCAGGAATCTCGCAGAATACTGGAATACCCAAATATTTTTCTGCCTCTTCCTTCGTACGCAAACGATTATCAAATAAGAATCTTAATACGGCATAGCCACAACCTAATACAAAACCAACCAATGTAGCTAACAATGTATTCTTCTTTACATTCGGACCACTTGGTACATAAGACAATTTAGCCTTATCTACCACTTCAATATTACTAACATTTAAATTCTTCTGCATAGTACGAATAAAAGTATTAACCGTATCATTTGCGATATCCTTACTCAACTTAGGATCTGTTGTTGTAGCTGAAATAGTAATAATTTCTGTATTTGACTCATTTGTCACTGTAACAACATCCTTAACGTTTTCAGCACTCTCCAATCCAACATCCTTAGCTACCTCAGACATAATGTTATTTTGAGTTAATAAATTCACCGCATTCGTAACTAATTTACTATTGGCCATCTGTGAATTATAATCCAAAGAACCACTCTCACTAATCTGTGGAGTTAAATAAATTGAAGTACTAGCCGTATACGTTGGCGTAATCAATAACTTTGTACCAAAGAAACCACCAACACCAAATAATATACACAAAACAATAATTAATTTAAAATATTTTAAAACCGCACGAAACAATTCTGATAAATCAATTGTTTCTTCATCTAGAATCTCATCTTGATTGATTCTTGAATTCATAATACCCTCCTCTAATATATAAGAAACACTGTAATAAAAAAACTGCTAGATAAACTTATTTCAATGTATCTTTCGCGCTTATTAGTATAACATAAAAATATTCACTATAAAAATATTCTTCAGTAAATCTATGATTTATATATGTTACATTAATAAAAAAACTTAACTAAATTTTAGGAATATATAAAACTAGATAGGGATAAATCAACCTTTAAAAGTCATTGGGATTTTAGCTCTGAGATAGAGATAACCTTTAAACACTTTTAGGCTGAACTTTCCCTATCTTTTTGTTACAGTATTTTTAGAAGGGATTAGACGTAAATAAAAAAAGGGCTGTCAACTGTTGACAGTTTGAGTTTATTAATAAAGCTCCTCTTTTGCAAATGGGTGGTAATCATTCGCTTATTTACTATGTTTAGAGCTCATTGCATCCCGATATCGCACTTTTTTTTGGCGACAAAACCGGCATTTCAATAAATTTTAACACCTTATCATACTTGTCCTTTGGCTCAATTCATAATGAACCAAAATAGATTCAACCGGCCTTGGAAGTGCTCTCTATCATAAGCTCCATGATTCCTTATAAATTGTTTTAACAGTAAATGAAGATTATTGACTGGATATAAAGGATTGTCTTTATCTGATAATCCCTTTGTTTCTGTTGTTGGGTATACTATGCTTTCCAGTTCCAATTCTTCAATCAATATACTATGAGAGTGTTCGTCATCATGAACTAATACAGAAACTCTTGCAATATGCTGACTGTATGTTTCTTTCGTTGATTTTCTTGATGGTTTTGATGTTCCTGTAACTATAAAAATTGATTTTGTCTCGTTACAAGCAATACTAACTATACTATACCGTCTAGTACAACATCATCTTGAATTTCTTTTAAAACTTCGAATGTTTTGATTAGCCAATATATTTATCGGTTGTTGAATTAATAGAGTGAAATTCAAATAATTACAGTAAGTATTCTATCCACTCAGATAAAGGTATTTTTTTGAATCAAAGACACATTTAATAAATTAGGATATGAAGCTAAAATCAACATTCATACAACTTCTTGTATAAATTGGTTTCCGGACATATATCTTTATTCCGAATATCATTTAAGATATTGTTGATTTTCATGAATTCATCTTGAAAAATCTTGCTTCCAATCATCATTGTATGTAACTTACTATATTGAAATAATGCCAAATATCCTTGTAGATAATGTGTCATTACATTTCTTTTGCCTCTAAAAAATATTTTGATTCTATCATGTAGACGATTAACCATTTCTAAGGTATATCCATCTTTTGATATTTCACCAGATGGTATTTTGATCCATTAATTGATGATAACTTCTTTGACTATCACTGATTACGATTGATCCAGGACATATTGAATTTTTAAAAATATCTATTAGCGTGCTAGAGGTGGGATGACCTCTGTCTGCTGTGTGTACAACATAATTTCCATTTTTCATCTATTGCACATGCAATACCAATTTTATCTTTACTTATACCTCTACGATTTTGGTTTACAAACCCCTTAGCTTGATAAGTCAAATATGTTTCATCTAGTGCAATTTTCTTTGACAATTGCTTTTTATTTATCAATTTATTAAGCACATACATAAGTTTGTGTCTGTTATAAAATGCAGAAACAATACTGATACCTACAAGCTTCACAGTTTTAGATAAATAATCATTGTTCAATAAAGAATAAAATAAGATTTCCCATTGTTCCTTTGATAAGTGAGACCAATGCATTAGATGATTTGTACTACTAATGAATCTTCATTTACAATTGCTGCATTTGTAGCGTTGTCTTCCTTTACTGTTTTTTCCAGCCTTAACAATATGAATACTTCCACAATAAGGGCAGCACTCAATATGAGAATTGAATAGAAATTCAAAGCATGATTGTTTAATAGTATCGTGTAATAGTAGCAATTTATTTGTATCATAGTTATCGAATGTTCTTGTATTTAGCAACTCAGTAGATTCATCTATTTTTAAATTAAATTCTGTACACATGTTTCATTACCTAACTTACAGGTAAATTGTACAAGCCTATTTGACATTAATGATGTCTATATCCCGCTTTATTAAATGTGGCTTTGAATCAAAAATAGTATTTGTTAAAGATGTGAACTATCTGCCACAGACTTTATATACATATTTCTGTGTCCTGACTTTCTTATGCCCATATTTCGTAAAACCATAAGATCCACAAAATGGACATTGTTTTATGTCTAAAGAATTTATAAATCCAATTTCAAAAATAGATGATGTTGCTTGTTTAGCGTCATACCATTCTTGAACAGTATTTTCTACAAGCAACTGTCCTTCAAATTTTTTAGGATCTTCAAATCAAGTAAATGAACGTAAAGATGGATACTTTCTGCGTTCTTTTTATTCATTTGTGTTTGGCGGTTCGGAGTTTCACGAGATGAAAAACCAGAACTGCCAAGTTCCTCTTGATGATTATTCACCTCATTAAACTCTTCTAGAGCTTACCTTTTCACGAATGTTTTTATTATACCACCAGTGCTTCATATCCCTACTTACCATGCAGTTGCAAAAAAGGAGCTATTAATAAAATATAAAATATTACAAAATTTAGACTTTAATATTTTTTTGCCATATCTTAATCAATTATAGAGTAAGTTGTAATATTTACACACTATAATACAGTATACAAATAAATAATAATCAAATTGTTATCCAAAAAATCTCCATTTTAGATATTTAAATTTATTCATTTTTCCAGGAATTTGCCATAATGGTACAAATTCACCAGTTTGGCGATCACACCAAGCTTCGTATTTAACATCAAATGACAACCACTCTGGATTTTGTAAAAATACATCCAGGCATTCACTAAGCCCCTCAAAACATGGCTTATAATCGTATTTTCCTATTACAGATTCAATTTTTGAATTATCAAAAAATCTATCATATAGTCTATCATAACGTATTTGCCAAGGATTCCATACCTTTTGCAGTCCAGTTGAGTCCTTTACCATTTTTATTTTTAGCTTTTTACCTGTTTCTTTTTCTATTTCTTTACAATAAAAGTCTAGAATTTCTCTCCATGTATGCGATTCATCTGTTGTTATATGAAAAGCCTGTCCATACGCCTGTTTATTTCCAATCAATTCAACAACAGCACCTGCAACATCTGGTCCAAAAGTTAAAGATGTTTTTTTGCTTGCAATGTCTTCTGGAAAAACAATTGTTTTACCTTCTAAAGCTCTTCGAAGCCAGTTTTCTTTTTCATAAACACCAAGTTGAATTCGATACGCATTATATGTAATATATGGACGTATAATAGTCCAGTTTTGCCTTTTTGAATTAAATAGTAAATTTTCCTGTTTCCCCTTTGCAAGACCATATTCATCTGTAACTAGATAATCCATATCTTTACAAACATCAACCAATCTAGGTGAGTCCTCACTAATTGCCCTTTTGGAATTAGCATAGCATCTTGATGAGCTAAAAAAGAAATACTGATCTGTATGATCTAACAAACTATCTAGCCTCTGTTGAAATTCTTCTGTTCCATAAACCATAAAATCAATAATTGCATCATATTTCCTGTTCATCAATTCATCAAAAAAAACTTTATCTTTCGCATTTCCACGAATGTATTTTATATTTTCTTCATTTTGTTTTTTTGACCTTGATGTCACATACACTCTATCTCCTCTTTGAGATAATAATTTCACCAAAGGAACACCCATTGCACCTGTTCCTCCTAAAACCAATATTTCCATGCATTTCCCTCCTAATACAGTACAAGAATGCACTTTTTCTTACTAAATACAACTCTTTTAACATCATCAAGAGTTAAATCCTCTTTTTTAACTTGATGCACTTCAAAATTCATAGCTCGTGCATATCTAAAAATTACATTATAATTTTTTTGACAAATAACAATATAACAAATCAACTCATTCATATTAATATTACCTAGCGTATTAATATCATGAATAAACTCTTTTTCAGAAACTAAACCTATATATTTTTTTCGTTTCTTCGCCAAAGATGCTCCAAGAACATTCGACATGGCACCTTCATAGCAACCATCCATTCCTCCCAGCACTACTTTTCCTATGTACTGTACTTCAATATTTTTTATACTAGGAGAAATATACAAATATGTATTATGCTCTAAAATAGAACTTAAAAGTACTTGTACAGAATCACATTCAACCTCATCATGTTTTAGATTTTCCACAAGCAATTCTATATGCATAGGAAATTCCTTTTCAAATAAATATAAAATATCTTCATAATTTAATGCCGTATAATGACCTACTATGACATCATTTAATTCTCTTGAATAATCCAGTTTCTTTCCAACGGTGATTAAAGCTATTGGAAGGTGCCTATAAAAGGCCTCAGTCATGCCAGAAAATGCACTTCTTGAAGCGTTTCCTGCATCTAGACAAACTGCAACCTTGCTATGATTCTGTGCACTAATTCCAGTAGCAACATAGACTGCTGATCTAGCATCGACAACTGAAACACAATTCATACCTTTCTTTTTGCAATTGCTTATAAAAGATATGTTTTTTAAATCTTCTGTATAAATTAGAGTAATCATATTATCCATATTATGAACCTCTCACTATTCTTTTAACCATTCTTCCAATAACACTTTTTTTAAATCTCGCTTTCATTGAATTTTCTCTTCCAATACTATTCATCATTTTCAGCGCATCACTCTCATCCTGATCTGTTGTAAAAATTTCCATTAAAACTGGAGAATTACTTTTACCCAACCACCTCTCTTTGTTTACACAAAACTCATTTTTATTAGTAGAAGCTAAATACCGGATTTTCAAATTATCACAGACAGTCTTAACAACGTCCGGATTTTTAAAACCATTATGTCCCTTTGCAGCCATAAATTTATCAGCATCTTCTCCGAAATATGCTGCACGATGATTATAATTTTTAAATTCAGTTCCTACGCCATTGTTTATTAACATAATATGTACATTAGAAGGAATTTCATTAAATAATGTATCTAAATCATAAAAGAATGATAAATCTCCCACAATCATATAATGCTCAACATTTTTATTAATAATTGCTGATCCAATGAAAGAAGAAACACATCCATCAATCCCATATCCACCTGAATTAGAATAGCATAGTACTCCATTGGATGTTTCAAAATAATTCCATATGCGTAATGTATTTAAAATACTTAGATGAAGAATTGAATTATCTGGAATATCTTTTTCTATTTCCTTTGCAATCCACATATTAGAAAATGGAAGTTCCGGAATTTGTTTTCTGAGTATCTGATTGGCTAAATCACATTTTCTTATAAGTGTATTATTCTCATTTTTACCTATATAATGATTAAAAAAATCTTTTTCTTCCATTTCAAATACATATGTTGTATTACGGTAAGGATCTCTTATAATTCCATCCTTGTTAACACGCCACATCTCGCTTCCGTAAAAATTTAAATATGCTCCATGAACATAGCCAATATAGATAATTAAATCAAATTGTCTCGTACCATAATCTTTTTCTTGGCTATTTACAAAATTTGCTAAAAATCTATACTGGCCACGATAGTTACTAATTTGATCGCAAATTACAATTGCATTATTTGTTCTACAAAATTCATCAATTGCTTTTGTTTCTTCATCAGTAAATTTTTCATGTGCACCTACAAATATTCCAATATTACCTTTTGGAATTTCTGGAAATTCTTTATTAATTACCCTCCGTATAACTCTATAAGTTGGCAGTTCTTTTGTTATAAAGTTGTTGGAATAAGTTGTATAAAGATTAATATGAATGGGACCAGGCACGCCATGTAGCAACTCTAACAATGCATCATTAATTGCTGTTATAGTATACTCCTTATCATCTTCACAGTATACTGTTGGTACTTGATAACTCTTCTTAACCATATCAGGAAACTGATTTAATCGATCAATAACCTGTGCTACATAATTTCCAATTTTTCCTCCATGTTGTGTTGATGTAACAGCAAGAACTGGAAGATGTCTGTAATAAGCTTCTGTCAGGCCTGGAATATAATTTCTTGAAGCTGTAGCTCCCGTACAAGTTAAAACAACGGGTTCATTAGTTTCTTCAGCTAAACCACATGCCATGAAAGCTGCTGCACGTTCATCAACAGCAGAATAAATTTCAAAATATGGATCAAATTGTATTGAACCCACAAAAGAAATATTTGTAGTTCCTGGAGAAGCTATTACTCTCTTTATCCCATGTGCCTTCAAAAGAGAAATCAAAATTAATGTATTAACTTCATCAGTATAAAAATGGTTCATTTACATCCCTACCTTCTTTAAAATAAATTCAAGTTTTCCATGTAACATTTTATTTACAATAGAGAGACTCTGTTTGAATTCTCTTTTTTGATTATAGACTAGTAAAAATATTGTATTAGGAATAATAACACAAGTAATAAATCTAATAACTAGTGTTGTCCAAAGTCCAAAATCGATGAAACCACAAACAACGACAGAAATTATGCATGCGACGAATGAAACAATAATATAAAAAAATAATGAAATGAGATATTTCTTTAATTTTTTCTTTTCAAACATCGTAGTAAATAAATTATGAAAAAGCCATGGCATACCAACTAAAATCATCGACAACACTGTAGACAAAATGATACCATAAAGTCCCCAAAACTGCACCATAACTAGATTCATACCTAAATTAGTAATTGCAGTAATAAGTGGTCTAAAGCGGTCTTCGTGCCATATACCACCAGCATCTTTGTAAGTATTAAGTAATTGATTTACTTCGCATACATAGAAATAAATAACAAAACAAACTACAATAGAAAAATCTAGCATTAAATCTTTACCAACCCACAATTCCATAAATGGTTGATAAAGATTCAAAAAACAGCATGAACAAAATCCAGAAATCCAGCAAATTATAAATGTGAACACATTTAAATCACTGAAATTTTTCTCTTTTGTCTCAACGATTAAGCTATTTCCAATGCCAGCTGTTACAGATGAAAAAACAATAGTAATAAAGCCTGTAATTGAAGTTAAAATAAAAAAATAATTTTGATATATTGCTAATGCAGTTAAACCTAAAAAAGCAGATATAACAATTGTATCAGCAGAGTTTACAATAATACCACCTATTTTTGAAGTGAATAAATCTCTAATTCTGCAATTAATTTTGTATATTTCTTCATTAGGTAGCTTTCCTTTAGGTCTAAATTGAGGAAATAACTTATCTGCGACTATAGCTATAGCTATGTTAGTAATTGCTTGAGTTATTAGCATTACAATAACGTACAGGTAATAATTTTTGAATGCCCATAAAACAAATAACTGTATTGCATATTGTATTGTATTTGTTACAAGCGTTATTTTACTAACTACATCAGTTCTCTGATGTGCTTGGAAAATACTATTTTTATAAGCATATAACCAATAGGATAATACTGTTGCCCCTAGATTCAAAAAATAGAGTATATATATATTAACACCTTTAGGAACATCACCAGAAATAAGTTTTGGAATAAATGGAGTTAATAAACCACCAATAACTGCAATAACAAGGCCAATTATTCTATAATAATTTTTATATAATTTCATTAAAGCACAAATAGTCTCGTTATTATCTTCAGCAATTGGCTTATACATACTATATATCATAGCTGATCCTACACCGAGTTCTGCCAAATTAAGTACTTGTAGAATTGATGTAAAAAGTGAATTTAATCCTAGATAGCGCACCCCCATGAAGTAAATCATTGCTGTACGCATCATAAAAGGAACGATAATCTGGTATGCTTTCAAAATCAAACCAAATAATATATTTCGTGTTGCATTTTTTGTTCTCTCTATTTTCATAATTATTCTACACTATCTATACATACATCAATTGACTTTTCCAAAAAATCCAAACTATGTTTTCTTTCTCGGTCTATTGCTTTTCTTGCTACTTCAAAATTACATTTTAATACTCTTTTTTTATCTACAAATTCACATTTTCTTTCTAAAAGACCACACATTTTTAATAATGATGAAAGTCTTGATCCCATTTTACTTCCTTCTCCCTGTCGATTATATACAACAAAAGGCCTCTCATACAAGATAGAAAAAACAGTAGCATGAAAAGAATCAGTTAACACTAATTGAGCTTTACTAATTAATCCAACAAATTTATCTGGTCCACTCGCATAGTCAAGACTTTGTATATCTAATAAATCAACTACGATATATTTATATTTATTTTCATATTCAGAAATATCATCATTAATTTTTTGTGATTTTCCTCCTAAAAAATATGTAAGTATATATTTTTTTTCTTTATATTTTAAAGGTATATTAGTAATTTTATCCCATTCCTTTTTATCCAAAAGCATTGTTGGATCAAGTACTTTATTACATGTTGTCCCCGTGAGTTGTTCAACAATTTCAACACCTCTATCTTCTCGGACAGACAAATATTGAAATTCTGATAGACCTTTTTTATATTTATCAATCCATTTTTTTGGTATTGTATCTACTCCAAAACTTGCAGCATAAGCTATTCTCTTTTCACTTTTGCAAAATCTCAAAAAAGTCTTCTCATAAGTAAAATCAGCCCAGTCTGGATTCCATACTTGATCACTTCCAGATATAAAACAATCAAAACTTTTATCAGATATATTTTTGAAATCATTGCTATTTAGTGGATATGTATTAACATAATGATTATCAAACTCTAAAAAATGTTTCAATCTTCTAATTTTAAGACATTTTATCTTAAAACTATCATCATCTTTTTTAATGATTTTTTTTATTGCCCATTTTAGAAGCTTTGGTTTATATGAAACAATTGACGTCACCTTATTTCCCATATCTGTAAGAACTTTTTCTAGTGCATAATTTTGAAGTCTATTTCCATAATTATCAAAATCATCCAATGTAATAATTGCAATTCTTCTCATATTCCTCCTCTGATTTCCAATAGTTATTTATCAAATAACTTTATAAAAAGCTTAGGAAATCGCATCTGCATCATTTTTTCAACTAATTTACGTCTAATAACACCCAATTTATTTGAGTGATTTTTATACCATATTTTTCTAGAATCTTCAAGCTCATGATTAATTTTTTCATAAACATCAAAATAGCCTGCATAATATGCCAATTTCATTATTTCTTGCCCTGTATAATACAATCTTTCCTGTGCATATAATACCAATATTTCTGAATCATATTCTTTTATGCTTTTCAAAACTTTTTTTTGTGATTCATAATCAGTCCATTTAGCATCTGAAAAATATTGACCTTTCGATGCACCTTCACTTCGACTTCTATAATAATAAAGTGGTGTCCCTATTAGCATTATATTATTTGCTTTTTTTAAAGAATCAATCATCCATAATTCATCTTCACCAATTTTTAAAGTTATATCAAACAAGTTTTTCTCATCAATTAATGTGCTACGAAATAATTTATTCCATAACATAGTAGAATACTCTTCAAATATTCCTGCAACTCCATCATTTCTTTTTACCAATTTCGATGAAATAGGCATAACCTCTCTAATTATAGTCCCCGATTTATCATCAAATTCTTTATAACCACAGAAAACTGCATCAGTCTTATCATTTTTTTCAATTGCCTCAACGAGAATTTCAACCATATTCTGATCAATAAAATCATCTGAATCAACAAATAAAATATAATCACCAGTCATAATATTTAAACCCGTATTTCTTGCAGAACTTACTCCAGAATTATTTTGATGAATAACCTTAAATCGTTTATCCTTTGCTGCAAATGAACAGCATATTTCCAAACTTTCATCTGTTGAACCATCGTCAATGACTATTACTTCTAAATTTGAGTATGTCTGCTTTAAAATGCTTTCCAAACACTCGTTTAAATATTTATCAACATTATACACTGGAATTATTATTGATACCAATTTACTCCCCATATATTCACCTCTTTTCCTCAATATTAATTAATAAACCAATTGTAAATAAACACATATTGAATGGAAAATAAGTAATCATATAATCTACCATGTAATTTACAAAACAATAACTTACTATAGCAAAATATAGCCAGATATTTGCATCGTTAAATTTTCTTTTTATTTTTTTCAAATTAAGAACCAAAAAATTATAATAATAATACAAAAAAGGTATACAGCCCCATCCAATATACGTTCGAAGAATATCATTATGAATACCTACATTATTAGTTATTCTTAATGCATTTTTTGTTGATGACAGTATCATTCTATTATCTGTGAATTGTATTCCCCTACCAAAATATAATGGCGATAGTTCATATGTATCTCTAAAATAATTCCAAAAGCTAAGACGCATATTATCAGCCACCCCGAATTTGGCTAATAATAATGAAAAATAATCATGTTTTATCAAATACAAATAAACGAAAGTAGCAATAAAATACACAATCATTATTATTTTTATAATTCTATCTTTTTTTTCTTTAGTCCTAGAGAATAAAAAATATACAAATAACGACCACACAATTCCAACAAAAGCTACTCGTTTTCCTCCAAGGAATAAAATGACTGCACAAACTATACACCTTATAAATTTTTGTCTTATTGAATATGAATTACTGAGACTATAATAAATAAATAATAATCCAATTGTTTCAATAAATCCATGTGATTCCAATGTTGAAACATTAAATTCTCCATTTATAACACGAATAATAATTGTCATATATGAAATACAACCTGCAATCAATAATATGTCTAGAGATTTTTTTCCAAATTTCTTAACAGCATAATAAGCAATCATAAACACAGCTGCAATTTGGATAGCCCTAATAAGAGACTGCGTGATATCTCCGATATTAGATGTTCGGTGTATAGCATCTGCGGATATACATGAAACAATTGTAACGATTAAAAACGGCAATACAAATTCTGCCATACCTGTTGCAAGAAGTGGATTAATTTTATTGTTTTTTATACATGTCAAACCTGTAATTAAAATCTCTATTACACCAAAAATCACAATTATTTTTTCTGAATAATCATTATAAAAAATGCTACCGGGAGCATTTAAAATTATTATTGAAAACAGGACAAATAATGTTTCCCAAACTATTTTTTTTGAAATGACAATTCTATTCATGATTATACTTTCCTATTAATGACTTTACAACAGATTTATAATTATCAAACATATAACTCCTCCCTTATAAAAATACTGTTCAACTAACGAAGAATCTTTCTATATAATTTAGATGGATAAATTGCAAACACATTATAAAAAATTTTATGTTTTTGATCCAAATTTGATATATTTAAATACTTTTTCAAAGCACTATTATATTTTTGCATTAATTTTTTTTTTTCTTTTCTAAAGTCTAAATTCGTTTTACACTCCGATAATTCCGAATATAAAATTACAAATTCCCTTAAAAATGCATTTAAAGCAAGATTAAATGTCGTGATTTCATGATTTTTCAAAAAGAAATCACATGCTTCTTCTCTAGCATCAAGTATAGCTAATCTATTCAAATTAAAACTAGAAGTCATAATACTATCTTTGCGAATTCTATAAAAATAACCTATATAGTCTACAAATACAATATTTTGAGATAAATAAATCAATTTATATGTTGTAAATATATCTTCGTGTATTTTCCCTACGGGGTACTCTATTTTAAAACTAGTAAATAAACTCATATGGTATAATTTACCCCAAGCAACAAACTCCATGCCGTGCATTTTAGGATTATACAAATGTTCTAAACATTCTATGTTATTAAGCTCTAATTCAAATGAACTTTTTTTTTCTTGTCCGCTATTATTCAACACCGTACTATAATCACAAATACTGATATCAGCTTCATTATTTATAGCAGCTCTATATAGTTCTTTTAGAAAGTTGATTCCGATATAATCATCCGAATCTATAAAGGTAATCCATTTTCCTTTTGCAATCCTCAGTCCAGCATTTCTTGCATCTGATAACCCTCCATTTTTTTTGTGAATTACCTTAATTCTTGAATCAAGCTCCTTATATTTTTCACAAATTGATGGACACGAATCTGGTGATCCATCATCTACTAAAATCAATTCAAAATTACTATAAGATTGTCTTAAGATGCTTTCTATACAAGTAGATAGAAAACTTTCTACTTTATATATAGGAACAACTATAGAAATAAGTTCTTCCTTCATATATTAAATCACTCCCTTCACCATTCTTTCTTAGAATAAAACATTTAAGATACAATTATTTTTACTTCAGATAATTCTATTTATGAGTGCTTTGATCATATTTTTAAATCTACGCGAAGGACTTAACCAGGATGCACCAAAATGATGTACACAACATGTATTCTCAGTAATTTCTG
>UMJB01022840.1_pt1 | contig 35095 bp, 61 predicted proteins | sample 1965961 | NCBI WGS metagenome assembly UMJB01 (sample SAMEA4836139, study PRJEB28245) | human gut metagenome | biome: gut microbiome; material: fecal sample | place: Denmark | collected 2008
TTAAAGGTTGATTTATCCCTATCTAGTTTTATATATTCAAAAATATTTAAGTGGAAAATTAGAATTTACAACGGATGTGACTTGCACAAAACATAAATCTGGTGAAAGTCATTCGTGTGGTGGACATTGCCATTAAAATTCTTGAGTTTTTCTTTTGACACACCTCATATTTCGGTCTATAATCAAGTCAACAATGATGATAAGGATATGAATGCGTTGTATTCAAATGTAGAGAGAGTGTGGATGGTGAAAACACTTTGCGAATAAATGTATTTACTCCCTTTGAATTGCCCTTGAAAAAGTGTGCCGTATTTCTTGCGTTAAAAGGTTTGAGGTGTATACAGAAATTGTATAAACAAAGGTGGTACCGCGTGCGACAGACGTCCTTTGATGGCTGTCGCTTTTTATATGGAAAAATGGAGGAAAGTAAAATGGAATTAGTTAATGTATTAGAAAACGAACATTTATCTATGTTGAACCACTCGTGTGCTCATATGATGGCTCAGGCTGTTAAACGTTTATATCCAAATGCTAAATTTTGGGTAGGACCTGTAGTTTCTGAAGGTTTCTACTATGATATGGATTTAGGGGATGTAAAATTAAAAGAAGAAGATTTGGCAAAAATTGAAAAAGAAATGAAGAAAATTGCCAAAGATGGAAAGAGAATTGTTCGTGAAGAAATCTCTAAGGCAGATGCTTTAGAAATGTTTAAGGACGATCCTTATAAAATTGATTTGATCAATGGATTAGAAGATGGAAACATCACAATCTATCGTCAAGGTGATTTTGCAGACTTATGCCGTGGACCTCACGTTGAGACTGTTAAGATGTGTAAAAACTTCAAGTTGTTGAAACATTCTGGCGCTTACTGGAAGGGTGATGCCAATAATAAAATGCTTCAACGTGTTTATGGTATTTGTTTCGATACAAAAGAAGAATTAGAAGCTCATTTAGAAGCTTTAGAAGAAGCAAAAAAACGTGACCACAAGAAATTAGGTAAAGAAATGGGCTTGTTCACAATCAGCGAATTTGCGCCAGGTATGCCTATCTTTTTGCCAGATGGAATGATTTTACGTAACATTTTGGAACAATACTGGTATCAAGAACATGCAAAAGAAGGATATCAATTTATTAAAACTCCAATTATGATGTCAAAAGAATTATGGGAGTTGAGTGGACACTGGGATCACTATAAAGACAACATGTACACTTCAATGGTAGATGATCGTGAATTCGCAATCAAACCAATGAACTGCCCAGGAGCTTTATTAGTATATAACTCAACTTTGCACTCATATAAAGATTTACCATTGCGTTTAGGAGAATTAGGACAAGTACACCGTCATGAAGCAAGTGGTGCATTAAACGGATTATTCCGTGTACGTACATTTACACAAGATGATGCTCACTTATTTGTCACTCCAGATCAATTGGAAGATGAAGTTAAGAAAGTATTACAGTTGGTAGATCGTATTTATTCAGTATTTGGTTTACCATATGAAATTGAATTATCAACACGTCCAGAAAGTGGATATATTGGTTCAGAAGAAATTTGGGATGCTTCAGAAAAAGCATTGGCACAAGCTTGTGTACATGCAGGAAAAGAATATAAAGTAAATCCTGGAGATGGAGCATTCTATGGTCCAAAATTGGATATTCATATTAAGGATAGCTTAGGACGTGTATGGCAATGTGGTACAGTTCAGTTGGATATGAACTTACCAGAAAGATTTGAATGTAAATATGTAGATGCAGATGGAACAAAGAAAACTCCTATCATGCTACACCGTGTAGTTTATGGATCAGTTGAACGTTTCATTGGTATCTTGATTGAACACTTTGGAGGACACTTCCCATTATGGTTAGCTCCACGTCAATTTGTTGTTATTCCAGTTCACCACGAAAAACATGTAGAATACGCAAATAAAGTATGTGATGCATTAACAACTCTTGGAATGCGTGCAACAGTAGATTCTCGTAATGAAAAATTAGGTTATCGTGTTCGTGAAGCACAGCTACAAAAGGTTACTTACCAAATCGTAGTTGGTGATGGAGAACAAGAAAACAATACAGTTACAATTCGTCAAAGCGGTAAAAAGGATAGTGTTACATTATCATTAGATGAAGCTTTAGCTAAATTTAAAGCTGAAGTAGACAATAAAACATTGTTTGGAAAGTAAAATATTAGGGGTCAAAAAATGACCTCTAATTTTTTTTAATATTTTTTAAAAAAATTGCTTGCAATAAATTTTTATCCATGTTATTATAAACGGGCGTTACGGATAACGCAGGTTGTTTTAAGAAATAAGAAATCTGGAAATATTCTTGGAGAAGTACTCAAGTGGCTGAAGAGGTGCCCCTGCTAAGGGTATAGGTCGGGAAACTGGCGCGAGAGTTCAAATCTCTCCTTCTCCGCCATCTTATTTTTGAAAAATAGTTTTGGTCCAGTGGTGTAGTGGTTAACATGCCTCCCTGTCACGGAGGAGATCGTGGGTTCGAGTCCCATCTGGACCGCCATTCATGCAGATGTAGTTCAATGGTAGAACACAGCCTTGCCAAGGCTGATACGGGGGTTCAATTCCCCTCATCTGCTCCATTGAAATTTAAGCCTTTATTTAAAGGCTTTTTTATTTGTCTTGGGGTATATTGGGGTATAATTTGATATTAAAATATTGAATTATACCCTTTTTTTGCATATTATGGACATATAAGAGGGCACAAAAATGGCAGTGGAATTAGATAAGAAGACAGGAAAATATATGTTTGCTGGAAAAATATATAAAGATGGTAAATGTATAAAGAGATATCGTAAGCGTGGCTTTGATTCTAAATGGGAAGCACAAAAAGCTGAGGTTGAATTCAGGAAAGATTTCTTTATGCTTCCGTCAGACATGAATTTTGATAGACTATATAAAGCTTTTAAAGAATATAATAAAAAGTATGTTAAAGAATCAACACTAAAATCAGATGAATATTTGTACAATGTTCTTTCTAAGGAAATGAAAGATATTGATTTTCTAGATAAAAGACAAATGCAAAAATTGATTAACAAATTTGATGATAAATATTCAAAGGCATATGTATCAAGAATATATTTCTTTTTAAATAAGCTATATAAATTTGGTGTTACTTCTGAATACATTCCAACCAATCCAATGACATATGTAAAACGTGATCTTAGATTGAATGAAAGAAAAGAAGAAATGACAATATGGCAGCAATATGATTTTGATTTGTTTATTGAAGAAGTAGATGAACAAATGATGAAATGTTTTTATTCTGTTTTATTCTATATGGGATTACGAAAAGGTGAAGCCATGGCCCTACAATGGAAGGACATTGATTTTAGAAAGCAAACGATAGATATCAACAAAACATATAGATACAAAGAGAAGGATCCTAATAAATGGCTTACACCGCCAAAAACAAATAATAGCTATAGAACTATCACAATGCCTAATACATTGTCTAAAATGCTTCGAGAATGGTTTTTAGAATGTTCTAAATGGGATGATTTCACAAAAGATAAATTTGTGTTTGGATACTACAAACCAATATCACCTCAAACGGTACAAAGAAGATTTGATGATGCATATAATAAGGCAAAAGAAAAAGATGATGGATTGCCTAAAATAAGAATCCATGATTTTAGACATTCACACGCATCATTTCTAATTAATAACATGGCAGGCTCTGGATTCTCAGATTTTGACATAGCCAAACGCTTAGGAGATACAGTTGAAACATTGCATAATACATATGCACACTGGTTTGATACAAAAGATAAGAGTATTGTTGATATGATGAATAAGTTGTTGTAAATGAGACATAAATAATGTCGATATGAAAATTAATATAGAGGTGCACGAGGAAATGAAAGAAGAAGAAATCAGAAAATTATTAGATGGATTTAAGGGATTACAAGAAAAACAAATTGAAATTCCAAATCCAGCTGAAGGAAATGAATATGAAGCTTATCTTATAGAAGAATTTAAACATAAATTCAAAATTATTTTGCGTAGAGGTAACAGACAACCTGATAAACTAACATATCTTGCCTTAGATAAAGAAGCAAAATTACCTTTGATGCGATTGGATGTAGTTCCTGATAACCACGCTCATAAAAATCCGGATGGTGAAATTATTTATGGAACTCATCTACATATATTTACCGAACAATACCAAGATAAATATGCAACAAAGTTTGATATCAATGATCCTAACTTGGTAAACTATTGTGTAGAATTTTTAAGAAAATTTAAAGTAATTGAATTAAACAAAAATAGCGTGGTGGAAATGCCTAGATTTTGTTAAAATGTTTTTGTAGGGAGGAATGTTGTTATGGAAAATTTAAAAGACTTTGCAAAGAATTATTTGAATTTTTTAAAATCTAATTTATCTGTAAAAAAAATAGAAACTGCACATGAAATAGTCCTTCCTTTTGAAGATCACATAGGAGATTCAATAGTTTGCTATGTGGATGATAAAAAAGAAAACGGTATGTTTTTGGTTTCCGATGATGGATATATTATAAATAATCTTATTGATACAGGCATTAATATTGATAAGAAATCCAGCAGAAGAAAAACCATTGAACAAATTTGCATGTTGTCAGGGGTTTCCTTAAGTGATGATAATGAAATGACTGTTTTATCATCTGAGAAGGATTTACCGTCTAAAGTGCATCAATTAGCAATGACAATGCTTCAAATTGACGATATGTATTTAACCAATACAGTTCGTACTACATCATATTTCTTGGAAGATGTAACAAACTTTTTTATTAAAAATGATATTTATTTTTCGGATAACGTTTCATTTGTTGGAAGGTCAGGACTAACTCAAAAATTTGATCTATGCTTTCAAAGAAATAAAAATCACAACGAGCGCTTATGCAAGGCAATCAACAATCCTACTAGAGATAGTTTGACTACTACAGTATTTGCGTGGTTGGATATAGAAAAGACTAGAAACGATGCGAAATGTATTGTAATTCTAAACGATGCTCATACAATAAAAAGCGATATCGTGCAAGGTTTTAAACAATATGGAATAATGACAGTTCCATTCAGTGATCTTGAAAAAGAGAAAGGCTTATTTAGCTAATACAAAAAGAAAAACAGATAGTGTATGCTGCTCAACACCACTATCTGTTTTTCATTCTCTGCTAATCTTTTCTTGAGGAAATAGAAAAAAGCCTAAAATATTTATCATGTACACATGAATAATAACATCACATTTTAAAAAGAGTAATGAAAATTTAAAAATATTAATAGAAATTTATAAAATTATTTGGTTAATAAAAATATAACCAAAAGTACATTAAAAATTCTACCCCCCCCGAAAAAATTTCGAGACTGGTAATGTAATATATAACCATTTGCACATTTTAGTATTATATTTGTACAATTTATTACTAAACAGACATTGACATATAAAATTTAAGACTTATTATATTAGAATAAGGAAAACGTTTTTCTTTTTATTCATAAAAAATGAATGGAAAGGGATGATCTTATGGAAAGGAATTTATGGATAACGAAATTAATTATCTTGGCAGAAAAGCTTAAAGAGGATGATCTGCAAATTCTGTATAATCATGCACAAAGATTGCTGTTATCATCTAAAAATGAATAACACTAATACCTATAGGTATTTACGCGCAAATTTAAAAGAAGAATACTAAATTAAAGAAAAAAAAGAGAATCTCAATTGCAGAAAGATTTGAAGGCCATGAAGGCTAAACGAAGCAAGAATAAATATAAGCTAGGGAATTTACCCTAGCTTAATTATTTAAATTTAACAGCTGTTCCATACATTTGCATATAAAAATGTTGAAATCCATTAGTATCTAGATTTAGTTCTTCTTTCATGCCAATGACAGCATCTGCACCCATATAATATGCACGCTTTTTTAATTCTTCTACCGAAATAAAAAAAGCTTCATCAAATTGAGTGTGACCATTTCCTAATAAATCTTTTGTAGATGCAGATATATCACCGGTATTAATTAATTCAAAAAAGCTTGATATTGTACCTAAAGCTTCAGATATTGATGCTTTTTGATTCACTAATTGATTTTGATCTTTTAAAGAATTTATTACACTACGATATTCTTTTTGCTTTTGAAAAATCATTTTTCCTGATCCTGCATCATTTATTTGATAAAATACAGGCCCAATAATAACATAATCACGTTTTATGTCTGTTGTAGTGACGAAAATCTTCTGAATTTGAATTAAGTCATATCTATGCTTTAAAACACTTAATGGTTCTCCACTATATTCAGGCATTCCATAAGATGATATTTCTGACTTGATTTTTGCTTTTTCATCATCAGACAACTCTTTCCATTTTTCTACATCAATCGGTGTTTGAATCATTTTCCCATTGCAGTTAGAACAATTGTCTTTATTTCCTTTTAATCTAGAAACTGTTTTTCCACAATTAGGGCAAAAATAAACTACTTTTTCCATTACTATTCCTCCATAAATAAGCTATGTACATATTTAATTTATAAAACAAAGAGTAGCAAGTTATTTCTTGTTACTCTTTTCTTTTTCTCTTCTTGCTATTTCTCTTTCAACAATTGAATTTAAATAATCGGCAACTTGTTGTCTGACTTCTTCAGGTGCTTCTAAATACCCTCGAACAAGTGGTCGCTCTTTTTCAGTTAAGCCATAATCTTCCATGATTTGATCTATCTTTGACTCAGGAATGGAAATAAAAATATCTTCTCCAACACCTTGAGTCAACCAAGCATAGTCAACGTTATATACACTACAAATTAATTTTATAGTTTGTTCTGATGGGTTATTTATTCCTTTTTCTATGGCTCTAACGGAAACTTTTGAAATTCCGATTTTTTCACCAAATTTTTCAAGTGTTAAATTTAATTTCTTTCTGACAACATTTATCCGTTGCCCAATTGTTTCTTCCATGAGGTCACCAGCTTTCTATAGCTAAATGTATTATAACAAAAGAAAATGTAGAAGTTAACTAAAATAACAAATTATTGTTTACAAAGTTATTTTAACTAACTATAATATTAATGTAATTAACTTGAAAGGAGGGATGTGATGTCAGCTGATGAAAATGTCAAAGAAGCCTTGGAAAAGCTTGAGAAGATGGGTTATGACATCGAAGAGTATGACCAAGGGTATATCGCGTGTATTTTAGATCGAAGCAAAATTCAAGATTCAGAAGGAAAGGAGAACGAAGAAAAATGAAAGCATATGTGACTGTTAGAGATGTGATGCTTGTTTTACCTGTAAAAGATACACAAGCTAGAAAGATTTTACATAATCTACGCAGACAAAAAAATAAAAAGGGTGAAATATTTGAAGGATCATATCGTGACACTATGCTTGGAAAGATTCTTGCAGTTCCTACTCCGTTATTTGTTGAGTATTTTCCTGAGACTAAAAGTGCGCTTAATGACATTTGGAAGGAACAAATAAAAAGCACTCTTGGACAAGAGTGCTAGGGCAGCAGCCCTGTGTTAATTAGCCACATGTTTATTATACCACAGAAAATTAAAGGAGTAATGAAAATGGTAAAAAAAGAAGAGGATTGGGTGATTCCAGATTTCGATAATTATGAAATACATAAGTTAGATGACAAGTTTCTCATTAAAAAGAAACCTAAGCCAAAGAATTATGTAGTTGTATGTACAATCGTTAATATCGTTTTGCTTGTATTGAATACATGCATGTTCTTGTCTACTAAGATATTAGTTACAGCACTTATCCAGGTAGTTAAGTAATATGACTAAGGATGAGTTACAAACAAAAATTGACGGGTTTATTGAAGAAGAAACAGCGGATGAGAAAAGTAAGAATACCATTCGTAAATACAAGCATGTTGCTACTTTGTTTGTTAACTCATTGCCTGATGGTGAAATTACAAAATCCGATATAGTTGGTGTTAAAGATAAACTGCTGCATGATTATAAAATCAGTACAGTAAACAACTATATTGTGATCATTAATAAATTTATTAAATATGCAGAGATCATAGATTCAGATGATGATTTTAATTTTCTTAAGCTAAAGAAATATTATTCAAAGAATTTATTGAAGAACGTAAGAGTCCAGAAAGATGATTCTTTGGATGATATTCTAGAACCTAATGAATTTCAAAGACTATTGAAAAAATCCCGTGAAATTAACCGTATAGACCTATACGAGGTTATGAAGGTATTTGGATATACGGGAATTAGGCTGAGCGAATTACAGTTTTTCACTGTAGAAGCAGTAACGGATGACAATGTCTATGTTATGAACAAAGGAAAAGGCAGAGGAATCATTCTACGTTCAGACTTGCGAAGGGAGCTCCTTAAATACTGCAAGGACAACAAAATTGAAGAAGGGTATATATTTACATCTTCTGATAAGAAAACTCCTGTAAACGCTCGTGTGTTGTCTAGAGACTTAAAGATGATTGCCGGTAAATGCAGAGGTATTAAGCTTGGTAAAGTACATCCTCATGCATTCAGACATTTGTTCGCCATTCAGTATTTGATGCAGAATGGTGAAAATGCAATTGCAGAACTTGCGGATATTCTTGGACATTCTAGTTTAGAAACTACAAGAATATATGTTCGTACAACAAGGAAAATGAAAAAACAAAATCTCGAATCATTGAGTTATGCAAAAAGAAAGTAGGTAAAGATGTTTTTCAGGAAAAAGAAAACTAAGTGTGAGGAACATGAACCACAATGTTACAGAGAACCGATTGATGTAATTGGAAGGGTTTTTATTGATTTAAAAACAGAAGAAATCTACGAGAAATTGAATGAAGAAGATAAAGGAATTCATAGTATTACATATTATGCAGACAATATTCCTTATCTTGTATCCAATTGTTTCGATTTAACAATGGATGAATTAGAAGTGATTTCAAGAATAGGAAGTTGGTACGATTTAATAACGTATCTATGTGATTTAAAAATCTTGGATCAATATGATTTAAGCCTGATACAAGAACCAATAGAAGAAATGGTAAAAAAGTTAAAAGATAAAAAAGCATCACATACTTATGAAAGTAGGTGATGTAATGAATGTAAAGAATGTTGTTTATATTGGATGGATGATAACTATAGTTATTGCGTATGTTCTTCAGTTTATAGAAATTAAATCTGATGGTGCAGAAAATGAAATGAAAAGATTTGTTGCTACAATATTTAAATTTTTCTTTTTTGGATATGCATGTGCGTTTAGCTTATGTTATTTGCTTCTTTCACTTTGATCTAGAAATAAACTGAATGAGTCGGATATGTCTGCGAGCATGTTTGTGAATTCTAATTCAGATTTAATATTAGAATTTTTTTGATCTAACAAATACGTATTAATTTCATCCATTTTTTTATGAAGTTCATTGTTAGGAATTAACATTCTAGATTTAAGATAAGCAGCTCGATACTCTTTTAAAAGCGAAGCAGTGTCGGATTTACTATATCTTGCAGCTTTATCTAAATATTCAGAAAAAATATCTAACAATTGATTGTAATGCACCTGAGTTATTGGTGCAAATGACTGAATTTTGGCTAAGGTTTCATCACTTTTTGCAGTGATCTTTCTTAACTTTATTGATTCATATGTAGCGAAAGATATTGAACAAATTGAAACTATATGCGGCCATGATTTGAAAATAAAATATAAGATTTCGTTATTAAATTTCATAAATATACCTCTTTTCGAGGTAATTATACAAGACGGGAGAAACAAATGAAAGAAGCTACTAATGTTAATACAGGTGATGTTATCCAGGTTCAAACTGCATCATATGAGGTTCTACAGGTAGTTCCTGATGCAGCTTATATGTTTGAAGAATATGGAATAACAGCTGCTCTCGTACAAAGAAAAAATGTTTCTTGCATGGGTGCAGCATATCGTTTTTATCAGGTGGATGGAAGGCTTTATGAGCTTGTGATTCTACCTAAAAGTAATACAAGGAATAGAAAGAGAATAAAGGAAATATCTTTATTCTGAGGATAGAAAATGAAACACAGTTTTGATGCAGAAATTGCGAATGAATATGGAGTTGAAATAGCTATCATGTTCGATATGTTTTGTTTTTGGATCAGCAAGAACGAAGCAAATAATTACAATTTCCAAGACGGGAAATATTGGACGTTCAATACATATGAAGGATTGCATAAAATGTTCCCTTATTGGAATGTTCAAAAGATAAAAAGAATCTTAAATAAAATGGTTGAACTGGACTTGTTGGTCAAGGGAAACTATAACGAAAATCCATGGAATCATACAACTTGGTATGCGTTTGGAGAAGTAGGACAAAAGTTAAAAAATGCTTTATCTATCGATTGGTCAAAAGTGACTAATCGAACGGTCGAAAACGGCAATTGTAGAATAGTCAAAAATGACCAATGTACAATGGTCAAAAATGACCAATCTAAGACAGTTATATACACAGTTAGTAACACAGTTAATAAAAGAAATATAAAAGAAAGTTCCGACGACACTGATTTATCAGCATCAGAAACAATCCCTTATGTTGAAATTATTGACTACTTGAATTCTAAATGTTCAAAGCGTTACAAACACAGTAATCGCATTGCTAGAGAGAAGATTCATGCTAGATGGAATGAAGGCTTCAGATTAGAAGACTTTAAGCTTGTGATTGATGTTAAAGCTTATGATTGGTTAAACGATACAAAAATGAACAAATATTTAAGGCCTGATACGTTGTTTGGTTCTAAGTTTGAGATTTATCTGAACAGTGTAGCGCCTAAACAAAAAACAAATGATTTTGTGATAACGAAAGGAATGAAGATGTAATGCAGCCAGTTAGTGAAATAATCCAAAAACAAAATGATGCGAACAATGAGAAATATCTTAAAAGCAAACATTGCCAAAGCAATTGTGATAAATGCATGGCAGCAGGTGCATGTGGCATTTGGGAAAAGCCAGCGTATTATGACGGAAAATACTTGGTAGCTGCAACAAAGGTATTTTGTTCAAAAAGAAATGATTGTGAGAAATTATCAAGCTATCGCAGTGAATGGATTGAGAAGAACAAAAAGAACAGTGGATTGAAAGATTTGTTGAGCAAAAAAATCAATGATTTCGTTGCATCTGATCCGTGGCAGGAAGCAATCAAAAAAATGGCAGTGAATTACATCCAGGATTGTAAAAACAATTTTGCAGAACATACTCCTTGCAATTGGTTGATGTTTTTAGGACAGAGTGGATGCGGTAAAACACATCTATGTTCTGGAATCAGTAATTGGTTGTTAGAACAAAACAAACGCGTTCTGTACGTCAGATATATTGAACTGAGCAATTCTATTAGCAACTTTGATTATTCTCTTCTAGAACGTGCTAAACACGCTCAAATCTTGTATCTAGATGATTTGTTTAAATCTAGTGCTAATCGATTGGATGATAAAGCAATCTTTGATTTGATTGATTATCGCTATAACAACAACATGCAGACGATCATATCCTGCGAAAGAACAAGCCAGGAAATGATTGAAATAAATGAAGCTGTAGTTGGACGAATTGTTGAAAAGTGCAATGGTTTCTTCTTTGAAATTGCAAAAGAGCCTGGAAAGAATTACAGGTTGAACTGATGGCACGAAAAATATATGGAATATACAAGGATGATCTTCCTGCTTGTATTGGAACAGAAGATGAATGTGCATTGTTTTTAGAAACAACAATCAATACATTTAGATCCATGTGTTCCAAACAGAAAAAAGGAAAAATAAAGCGTTCAAGGAATGGATTTATAATCGTAAAAATATGTGAAGAATTGGAATTGGAGGAAATAGAATGATTGAATCAAAAGTTATTGAAAAATTTATGCAAGAACATGGTTTAGAGCCATATGATGCATTTGATGTGGATGGTGAGTTTAAGCAATGCAACCCACTGTATTTCAATGAAGATTTAGAAGTACGATCAATGGAACTTGATTCTAGAAATCTTGATTTCTTTGGTGGAAAAGCTTGTTTATATAGATTATTAACCGGTAAAGATCATGTTGAAGTTGTTGCCGAAGAAAAGAAAAATCTTGTTTGTAAGGTATCTGTTAAAGGCTATGTTATGTCGGATGAAGAATTTGATTATTTAAAAAAAGCATGTTGTATAGCAAGTGATGTGGCGTCTGAAAAAGACGAAAAAAACATTTATAGAAATTTGCAAGAATATTTAGCGACAGGTGAAATAGACTAATGGATTACATGATGTTAGAACCGTTCACAAATGAATTTAAAGGGTTTGTGAGCGATAAACAAGTCAAAAAAGAATTAAATCTAACAGGATTGCAATTCAAAAGATTCGTGCAATTCTCAAAGCTTTATAAAGGGTGCTTATTAATTGAGGATGAATCAGAAGAGAAATCAAGTAGGATTCAAGAAATGAGTCAATTAGTATGTGAAGGAAGATATGGACGCAAATATTACGTAACTACATTTGGCAACGCTTACACAATTAAAGACGGAAAAAAAGCACCTTTAAAGGTTGTGAAAAAAGGTTTAAACACTTATCAAGTTAAGATAAATGGTAAATATAAATCAATGTCTAGATTAATGTATCAAGCTTTTATAGGTGATTTAAAGAATAATGAAATTACGTATTTTGACGGAGGAAGAACGATAAAGCACATTAAAAAAAGCAGTAAGTCAGAGCATTGTAGAAGATACGCAAATTTCAAAAAAGTACAGGTTGGAGATAAGGTTTATAACAATGTACAAGAATGTGCAAATGATATTGGATATAGCTATTGGACAATACAAGAAAAGCTATATGGAAGAATACAGAATGATATAGGCGTTAGATATGTTGAGGTATAAGAAATGAATGAGAATTATAAATGTGATGAATGTTTATATGAGTATTTATCAGGATTAAAAGAACCTTGTTGCGATTGTAAATATAACATTGACCCAAGTTCTTTAAAGTGGCTAAAAGCAAAGAATTACTTCAAGCCTAAAGAAAAAGAACATTCATCTAATTGCACAATATCATGCAAAGAATGTAATAAATATTTAACTAATGAAGATTATGGATTTAAAGAGATTTCAAAAGATGAAGTTGATATGGTCAATCACCCTCAACATTATAGTGCTCATGGAATTGAACCTATTGATTATATTGAATCACACAACCTTAATTTCAATTTAGGAAATGTAATCAAATATGTATCACGTTCACCTTATAAAGGTACAGAGTTAGAGGATTTAAAAAAAGCAAAGTGGTATTTAGAAAGGGAGATAAATAAACATGACAAGTAAAGATGTTAAATTAATCAAAGAAATGCTTCAAATGCAAGCAAAATTAGATAAAGCAATCATGGATGAATATGGATTAGCTGAACTTGACGAAGAGAAGTTGAGTTTAGCAATCCTAGATGAAGTAGGTGAATTGACACACGAATTAAAAGGTAACTGGTGTTGGTGGAAAAAGACACAAGCACCTGTTGATAAAGAAAAGGTTTTAGGTGAATTAGTTGATGTTTGGCATTTTGTGTTGTCGTATACAAATAATTTCAATGATGGAGAAAGTATGTTTGATACAGGAACAGATGAATTCGATAGAGGATATAAATATTATTTGTCAAAAACACATTTTAACAAAAATGCATTAACTAATTTGTTTAGTGAATTAATTGATTCATGGCTTGAAAAGTTGGTTATTCTTGTCGTTATTACAGAATACTTAGGATTCACAATTGAACAAGTGTATAAAGCTTATTGCGATAAGAATAAAATCAACTATCAGAGATTGAAGGAGGGGTATTAATGTGGATTAGAAGTCAAGATAGATTGCGATTACAATATGTTAATCGTTTTGAAATTGAGCATTTTGAAAACAAAGAGATTGCTACAATCACAGGGCATGGTTGGTTTTTGGGTGAATATTCAACAGAAGATAAGGCTTTATTAGTATTAGATATGATTGAAAAAATTGCGATGTATCCAGGCAATACTTTGTTTCAAATGCCTGCCGATGATGAGGTAGAAGTATGAAGCTAATAGAATTGCTTCCATTGATTAAACATTCTGCAGTAAATGTTTATGAAAAAAGAAAATATAAACCGTCTATGTTTATCGTAACAATTAATCCTAAAAAGAATAAAGGATGTATTTCAGATGATTTATTAGATAGAGAAATTTATTCAATATCAGTTGGTTATAGTGATAGATTTAACATTTACGTTTGCAATAATAAAGATGATGAAGAATTAGTTAAAAAAGCTGCTTCAATTGGATTGATTGAAGATGTTAACTACGATGATTTAGATGAGGATGTTGAAGCATGACAGAAAAAGATTTAGATGAATTTGAAAAAGAATTTGGATTTAAATTGTTGCCTATAGGATTTAAAAGGCCTTTATCAGAAATCACAAAAGAGGAATACAGAGAACGTATTGAATACTTATACAACGCAATTATTAATGACAATTCAAATGAGGATGATTTAATGACAAATGAACAAGAAATTAACATACTTGAAAATGCATTAGATAAAGCTTGTGAATATACACATAACAATGGATTAAACGGTTGCCCGGCAAATTTTGATATTGGAGCAGTTGATAAAAAGAAGAAAAAAGAATGTATTTTATGTAAATTTCATTGTGGATCTGAGAAATATTTTTTTAATAAAGAATATGAAAAGAAATCTAAAGAATGCTGGAAAGAATATTTTTTGAAAGGAAAAAGAAAATGAATAATAAAGAATTGAAAAAAAACTTAGAAAAGGAAAGAGAAGATGCCATAAAAATAAATACTTTTATCAGATTAGATAAAAGTAGTGCTTCTGAAATCTATAAACAAATTGAGCAAACTTATTTATCTTTGCAAAATAATATTAAATTTGTCTGTACCAATAAATACTTGATGAACAGTATGCTAGATGAATTAGACTACATTGTTTACGCATCGAAACTATATGGTGGAAAGCATGTTATGGAAGAATTGGATAATCGTTACAAAAATAAATTAATGAGTTAAAAGGAGAATGAAAATGATTAGATTACAAAATAATTATGCAATCACTTCTAACGGTGGTTCATTTTCCCTTGTAACGTTCGTAAAGGGTAAGGATAAAGAAGGGAATGAGATAGACGTACAAAAGCCTATCTCATACCATACAACGCTAGAATCGGCTTTACAAAGATATAAGAATTGCGTTATGGCAGATTTAGTTTATAAATCTGATTATGAATTAAGAGATGTTGTCAACATTATGGATGAGCTTAAAGAGGAATTAAAGGCATATGAATAAATATCAAGAAGCATTAAATGCAATCGGTGATACCCTTACTTATTATATGGTACGTAAAGATTTGGCTTTATTACCTAGTGACAATGAAATATATGATGCAATGGCTACACTTAGAAAATTTGTTGATAAAGCAGATTCATTTGAGTGGATTCCTGTTTCTAAAAAGCTTCCAGATGAGCATGATAGCATCTTTGCTAAATTGTGTGAAACAGATGTATTGAACGATATGCTTTGGAGAACGCGATCAAAAAAGGTGCTTGTGACTATTGAATATGAAGATGGTATAAGAAAAGTTACAACATCATATACAACTGATGGTAAATGGGCACTAGAAAAGAGAGCTACATTAAGTAAATTTAAAGTTGTTGCTTGGATGCCATTGCCTAAGCCTTATAAGGAGAAAGAAAATGAACGATATTAAAATACCTTCAATTGAATTTGTTCGATTGAAAAAAGGAATGACAGATAGTGAATTAAATGATTACATAGCAGAAAATGATGATTATAGTTTTTTAGTTTATCTTAGATACAAATATGACTTTGAAAAAGAATGGACGTATTCGACGGAATGTGCAGCGTTGAATGCTTGCGAAGATTGTGTAAATTGGTTAAATGATTGGTATGAAGGTCAACAAAATGTCGAGTATTTGGCTATAAGCAAATTAGGAGAAGAATATGACTGCAAAAGAAATGTTTGAAGGAATCGGATATAAGCTATCCGAAGCATATAGCGAAGACACACTTATATCTTATTTTGATGGTAAAAAAAATATTACGATTGAATTTTGTATTAAAAACAAACAATTCAGAAAAGCAAAAGGAGTTTTTGATTGTGTAAATATTAGCATCCCAGAATTAAAAGCAATTCAAAAGCAATGTAAAGAATTAGGTTGGTTAGAAGAAAAACAAGCAATAAAGTCAGAAACGAATTTTGAGCATTATTATGAATATTTGTCAAAAAGAAGAATGAGTGATTTTGCTCTAATTGACGGAAGAGTTACGCAGTGCTTGGACACATGTTGTAGTAAATGTGACGTTAATGGTGATTGTATCGAAGGAAAATTTAAATGGTTAAAGCAGCCATACAAAAAGCAAACATACAAATTGAGTCAGTTTGAATATGATTTAATCCATACATACCGTGATTGTCATGAAAGTTGTAAACTTTCAGAGTTTAAGCAATTAATAGAGTTAAAAGATAAAGGATATTTCAAATGTGTTGGTTACGATACAAAGATTCACGATGTTTTAGAAGCTTGTGAGGCAAATGAAGATGAAGATAACTGCTAAAGGGATGTTCAGAAAATTAGGGTATATACAAGAAAATACGCTAAACGATCGATTTGTTTCGTACAAGAAGCAATATAAATCAAGTGTATACTGCATTACTTTTGATTTAATAAATAAAACTTATGAAGTTAATCATTATGATTCAAAAGGAGAACGTCATACTGAGATTTTAGGCATTAAAGAGTGGATTGCTATTTACAAGCAGGTGGAAGAATTAGGGTGGATTTAATGACTGCTGAAGAAATGTTTAAAAAGCTAGGTTATACAAAACGTGCTTTTGGCGATTGTATTTTCTATGGAAAAGGAAGAATTATGCGTCACATAATTCAATTTAATTTAAAAGATAAAATTTTATATTCGTATACGGAATGTGGAATGGCAAATGCAACAAAAAGTTTAACTGCAAATGAGTTAAAAATGGCGATTATCCAACAATGCATAGAACTCGGATGGTTAGAAGAAGAAACTTGTACCAACGTATCAGAATATGATTCAACGGAAGAATTTAGATGTTCTAATTGTGGATTCACTTTAGTGGAGCATAAAGAATATGCAATTGGTGAGGATGATGGAGAAGAATATTATTTCGCATACAAACCAAAGTATTGTCCAAATTGTGGAAGAAAGATTATAGATTGAAAAGGAGATTAACTAATGAGCGGTGGAAGTTACAGCTATGTGTATTGCCAAGTTGAAAATGAATGTGTTGGAAGAATGTTCGATGATCAACTTGATGAAATGATGAAAGATTTGTGCAAAGTGCTACATGATTTAGAGTGGTGGAGGTCAAGCGATTTTGATGAAGATTCGTATCGAAAGACAGTTACTGAATTCAAAAAGAAGTGGTTCAAACAAACAAAGATTGATGTACAAAGACAAATTGAATCAGAGTTTGAACTAACAAAGAATAAATTGTTGAAAGAGTTTGAATATTTAAATGATGATGAATAAAATTAAAAAATCAATTATTAAGAACTTGGATCTTATTATTCCTTGTACAGTACTTTATGTTGTATATGCAGTTATTGCATATGCAACATTATATGGATTGAACGCACCATCAGGTAATCCGTTGGAGAGTGGTTTCTAATATGTGGTTTACAATAGGATTAATGTTAGGTGCTATATGCGGATTGATTGTATGTAGTTGTGCAATGGTATCACAGATTACAAGTTTAGAAAATATGATTGCAGCACAAAGGCTGGAAATTATGGATTTAAAAAATAAGGTGAATAAAGAATACTTGTATGATGATTTTGATGAAACAAAATAATTAAGCGATTGGAAAGGTTAGAATATAAAGATGTTAAAAAAATACAGAATTAAATATATCAAAGACAATAATATTTGTGTGATGGAAGTCCAGGAGGAATCGAAAAGCATGGCAATGTACAAGTTTTATATGAAATTTCCATCATGTAGCATTGAGGAAATTGTTGAAATTTAGGAGAGAAAATGAGCAAGACGGATTATGAAGAATATGTAGATGTTCAGGTGGATACACTGATTAAAAAACTTGAAATGTTCAAGATCTATGAAAGAAAGTTTAAATCGTTGGATGGAATCTTGAAGGATTTGGAGGTTCGCAAAAAAGAATTTTCAGATCCGAAATCTCCATCATTTGAGCAGAGACTGGATTCAAAGAAAAATAAGGATATTACAAATGATGTTCTTGTAAAGTTTATTTCAAAAGAAAAAGTACTTGAAGATGACAAGAATATCATTTTAGGAAAGCTGAGAGAGATTGAAACAATTATTGATCTTATTCCAAATGATGATGTTCGTTTATACATGAAACGTCATTATATCAATGGAGAGCCATTTGAGAAGCTTTCAGGAGAAAAGTTCTGTAGCAGAATGAAAATGTATTACGCAATGAAAAAAGAGCTTAAAAAGCTTGTTATGGGAGATTTGAGCAAATGAAAAAAATAATATGTGCAATTTTAGGAATGACAATGTGTCTAGGTTTGGTAGGATGCCAAGAATCAGATACAGCTAATCATAATTTAAGAGTGGATGCAAACAACTTTAAAATATCGAGAAAGGTTGTGGCATTAAATACTAGAACAAATGAACCGTTGTTTTCTGTTGAAGGAAAAATATCAATTGAAACAGATAGTGATGGCGATTTGAATGTAACGATTAAAACTGGAAAAGATAAATATAAATTGTTTTATGCACATTTATCAAAAGATGTAACATATACAAGTATTCAGACCGATGCGGTAAAAGAAAATCCGTATGGATATAAAATAACATTCTTTCCTGCTAAAGAAACGATTGAACATGGCTTGATTAACGTAGAAGATACAAATAAATAAACACATTATAGCATGGCTCAAAAATTCATAAAGTTTTTATTTTAGAAAAGTGTTATAAAGTAGCCTATTTATTAGGCTTTTAAAAGGTTTGTAGTTAGTCCGATAATATATAGTTATCGGACATATGAAGGAGTTCAGATGATAAACAAAATTAAATGGTTTTTTAAAAAATTATTCTGTAAGCATGAATTTACTTGGTGTGTAAAGAATGATATGTTTTTTTCTCTCAGCGGTGAGACTCAGTATCTTGTGTGTTTGAAATGTGGGAAAGTGAAAGATACAAGATATATTAAATTTGATTAAATGTGTGCTTTATAGGATTGTCAAAGAAAAGAGGAATAAAATGAATAAAATATACAAATTATTAATGGTTGGAATGATTGGCGTTTCCTTATTTGGATGTGCATCTGTGGATCGTTGGGGTACTGATGTAAAATCTGATTTGAATGGTGGATTGAATAGGATAATCAATGTGTATACAGCAGATGGAAAAATCTTAGCAAGCTATGAGGGAAGAATTGATATTGAAATAAATGATGGTGGATATGTAAAATTTGATTATGATGGGAAAAGATATGTTTATTATAATTGTTTTGTAGAAACAATTGCAGATAAATAGGAGTGATATTGTGAGAAGGTTTTTAACAGAAGTGAAAAAGTTTTTTCTGATTCATAATACAGATAGTTTATTTGTACAATGGGAAGATTATTTTGTATGTGTTTATAAATCAGGTGAAACGCTTATAAGAGATGTACAAGGAGTAAGACTTCATAAGAAACATATTTGTGAATCGCAATTCAAAAGTTTATATAGAAAGTTTTTGGATAATGAAATTGAGACCTGCAACTATGAAGATATCATGGATGGATGTAATAATTTTTATCTAAATTCAGAAGAAGAATATAAAAAGTTTTTAAGAATATTTAGTGACTTGTAAAAGTTTTAGGAGTAAAGAAAATGAAAGACAAATTATCAAAGTTTTTAACAGAAAAACATATAAATTTAGGTGATGAACTTAATAAGTTTTTTATGATTAATAATACACAAAGTTTATTTGTACAATACGCAGATCATTTTGTATGTGTTTATATGGCAGATGAAAAGTTTGTAAGGTGTCATTATGATCACAATAATATACTAGTAATTGAGTATTATATTTGTGAATCGCAATTCAAAAGTTTATATAAAAAGTTTTTAGATTATGAAATTGAGTACTTTAACTTTGAAGATGTAATGAATGGCTGCAATAAGTTTTATCTAAATTCAGATGAAGATTATAAAAAGTTTATGAGAATATTAATTGATATGTAGAAAGTTTTTTAGGAGTGATGAAATGGATGAAAATAAGTTTTCTTATAAAGAAGTTTTTATAAAGTACGATAATGTACAGATTAGTGTTATTTGTTCTAAGATGGTTGAAAAAGTTTTTGAATACAATGCGCATGATGATGAAGATGTGGCTGTGAATTATGTTTATTATGTGAAGAAAGAAAAGTTTTCTCAGTTGCTGGAAAAGTTTTTTGACGGTTCGATTCTATGCAAGCATGAAAAAGAATCTCAAAAGTTTTTTCCAACGTCTCAAGAACAACTTGAAAAAGTTTTTATGATCCTGGATAAATAAGCTTCTGGGGGTGTTTGAATGCTTGAAGATATGTTTTTATTTACTGATATTTATATAAGATATAAAGATATAACAATAGTTGTTGTATGTTCGGATGATGCAGAAATTATTTCTTTAGAAACAGATGGTTCTAAAGAAGTATGGTATTTCGAAGTCAATAAAGAAAAGTTTGATAGTTTGGTTGTAAAGTTATTGAATAAAGAAATTGGAAATGGTCTCAAAAAGGATTCAAAATATTTTTATATTAATTCAAGATCAAACTTAATGAAAGTGTTTAGTATTCTAGATCCTAGACAAATGAGGAACTTTTTAAATTGAAAAAGTGAAAAACACGGTTTATAATATAGATGGTTAATTAATTAGGGTTTTAATTGCTTTCAGTAAGCTTTTAAGGCCTTTTTTATATTCAAACAAAAGAAACAAGAAAAACTTTTTGCAGCTGATCCAGAAGCAAATAAGCAAAATGAAAGTATAAAAAAAGCAGCCTTTTTATAGGCTGTTATTTTTTTAAGCGCATAGCATCCCCGTTTCTTCATACCAATAGCAACCAGCTACACCAGTGTAACCAGTCACAAAGGTATGACCTTCTAAGATATATCCGTATAAATACGGATTATTAGGAAAACGATCGTCATATTCAGACCACTCCTCCCCATATTCTTCCAAAATATAAGAAAGAGTGTCGTCTACAGAACTCCATTCCTCTGTATCTAGCATATGTATATCTGTGTATGCTAGAGTTTTAATTTCTTCAAGTGTAAGGCTTTCCTCACTTTTGAATTTATCTACAATAGCCAAAACATCGTCTAATTCTTTTTTTGTTCTAGCTTCTTCTCTTTTGCTTTCTTGGATTATTCTTCTCATTGCATTTCTGAATACTTCGTTTTCTTCGATGCGTAATTTATCACACGCATCTTCAAATTTCTCAACTAATTCAGGGTTGCATTTAAATTTTTTTTCTTTTGCTGATTTAGCCATTATTGTTTCCTCCTTTAAATATTTTATTAATCTATTATATATTTATATACTACAAATTATAGCACAACGCACTTATTCTATCTTGCTGAGATGAAGTCTTTTATATACTGTATTTTTTTTACCTCCTAAAATGGAAACTCTTCAAGCATTTTATTGATCTTTTGTTGTTCTGTAAGTGCTGCTTTTTTCTTCTTTTTTGGTGCAGCTTTTTCAACACTGATTTTTTCAATTTTTCCATCATTGTATATATAACTTTCTTGTAATTTGTTTCTATTAAAAACATCTATAGTTTTTGAATAAGTGTTGTAAGTTGCTAGTAAACTTTTTGATCCAGGTTTACAGATCTTAAAAAGATCCTTATTTAATATATCTATATAACACTTGTAAATCTTGAAGAAATAACAAATATCTTTTATTTCCTGGATGTCTGGAGTACATAACTCTTTTTTTGCTTCTGTATTATAAAACAACTGAATATTATAGTTAAATAGCTCGTCAAGATCATGCGCAACAAATAGACGCAAGTCATTCGTTTGAACAGCTGTATACATACATTTATCATTATCAAACTTAAAGCCATGATCTTTTAGTATTTTTTCAGTTGAAGCGCTGGGAGTTCCTAACGCTTCAACGTAAATGTGCGGTTGCTTCCGCTCATTTGTAACATAATAATTAAAATGGTTTCGTTCACGCTTCCATATTGTCATTTTTTAACCCTCCCAAAATATTCAATACGTATAAAGCGTTAACAAGTTGCCAAAGTTCGCGCGGTTCAAGCATCCATGCTATTACATCCATGCCATAATTGAGATCATATAGCCCATTTAAATGTCTATTTGTTGAAAAAGGCATTAGACTATTTACCTTTAGACTATTTGCGTTGAGCTGATCAATCTTTTTTTTTACTGATTCGATATATTCTTTATTGTTCATTTCTAAAATCTCCATTCATTATCTTCAAAAGCGGTTATAACAAGTGTATAAAGTTCTTTGCTTACTTGTTTAGAATCAACTAAAAGTTGATCATAATAAACGCGTATAACTTTTTCGCTTTCTATAGATGCAAGATCATATATAAATGATTCTATATGATCCGCTAAACATTCATATAAAAAGTCATATACGACAAAATTTCCAGAAATAAGATCATTCATATATGATCTAATTCTTGCGTATTTATGCAAGAGTTTAACTTCTAAATGCTCCATTGTATATCCTCCTGCAATTAATAAATAAGTGGTAACACTATGTTTGATATACCTAAAAATAAGCCTATCAACAACATGTCAAAACACATATAAAAGTAAAACTTTAAAAGTGCAAGTATGAGCACCTGGACGGTGCTCATCTTGTCAAGATCTTTGCGGGTTAACATTGGAATATTACACCTACCAATCAATTTTAATGTTAGTTAGTACATAGTCCCAACTAGTTCCATAGTGTTGTACACCCCAAAGATACATATCAAGTTTTTCGTTATAATAGACGATTTCATTTATTTCTTGTAGAAGTCTAGCACCCCAATCGTCGACAATGAACCACTGGTAAACTTCTTGATAATCTTGTTCGCTTTCAAGTTCTTCTATTTTTTCATTTATTTCATCTATTTCGTTTTCAATAATCTGAGATGGGCTTGTTTCGTTTTCTTCTTCTAAACAGTCCCTTTTTTCTTCCAATTCTTCTATCTCGTCCGTGTTGTCAATAATCCCGCTTACTTGCTCCCAATAACCTATGTCATAAGTCAAGCTCATGACGTCGTTATTTAATACAGCGTCAAAAGCTTTTGCAAGTGTGGCATAGTCTACACGTCCATTTTCTAAACCGTATTCACTAATAGCATTTCCATAATAGTATTTTTGTTCTTTCATTTTCTTTTTTAGCCCTCATATGATATAATTTAGGGGCTATATATTTATAAAGAGGGCTTTCCTTCTTTCTATAAAAAATATATATAGCCTATGTTTTGTGGATCTCTTGCACGTCGGCAAACTTGAAAGAGATTCACGCTTTTTTTATTTGTTTATATCCTTTTCAATAAGATCCAGAATATAAGCACTTTTAGAATCAACTTTATTAAGCTGGTTTAAGACTTTTTTATTATTCAATGGAATTAATACCGTTACCCGTTTATAATGGCTTTTTTTATATTTATTGTCATAAACCATCTTATTAAACTTTTCTTTTTCTTCTATGTTTACACCTCCAAACTTGACTATTTAAACAAACAGCGCTATAATTTATTTGCTTATTTAGTGACGCTATTCATTGACTTTTATGTCTATGAGTAAGCGCCCTTTTTTTATGTCTAAACTTATTTTTATATGAAGTCTAAACAATAATTTATTTAATAGGCTTATAAACTTATCCATACTATCAAGTCCAATCTAAACAATTTATAGTTGTCTTGGCTTGGCTTTATGAGTAAGCGCCGTTTGTTTTGTGTAAGCTTTTTATTTAGCTTACACTTACATTATACACAGTTATAACCGAGTGTCAATAAAAAATTAATAATATTTTTTTGTAATCATTTTTTCAAAAAGCTTTTAGTTTTGCGAACATGCTTTAAAGCACCTATTTAAAAGGCTTTTCGTTGTGTTTGCTTGTAGTCTTATAACATATAGTTAACAGACTAGTAATATATACATGTATGGACGTAGTGAGCGTCCTTTTTTTGGTGGGGTTTTCTTCAGCTCCAGGAAGATAATTGACACGCTAAACATATGTAACGGGTGCGCATGATTCAATACATTGGAGCGACGCAAGACTAATTGCATATATAAGAACGTGCGCGCGTGTTCTATTAATGTAGTCATGGCCATGTTATGAAAGAGCGCTTTCAACATGACATGTTGAAAGATGTTTCAACACAATAATAAATATATGAATGTCATATGATTGAAGCCGTTAACGGTGCGGTGTGGTAGTAGCTGCATAGGTTTGATTTTTAACCCTGAAAGCGCCCTGGCATGGATCAGATCAGCATAGACCGCCCCTATCTTTCAAAAAGTTTTTTGCGCTCAGGGGAACGGCGTGGGGAGTTTAAAAAAACTGGGTTATGAGCGCATGAGAGGGGGTAAAATCTGAATTTCTTCATTTTGTACAGTGTACAAAGAAAAACCGTGATATTCTGTAGTCGTGAAGATTGGAAAACATCTTCTGAACAAACAAGGTAGTTCTTGGATTGTTTCATTATTTCGTGCCCGTTGAAAAAGACCTATGGAAACATGGGTCTTTTTCATATCACTGCATTCAAAGTATTTACTGTTAGTTTTTGTCATCCTTTAAATCTGTTAACTGTAGTTATGGTCAAAACTTTGAATGTGGCGATATGAAAAAATATTATGGTTCAGAAGCAACGAAAACAGGTGCTAGAAATTATGCTAGAAAATTTTACTCAAGCAAGGCTTGGGAAAAGAAAAGCAAAGCGTATAGAAAGGCACATCCACTTTGTGAAAGATGTTTGAAAAAAGGTATCTATACCAGGTCAACTTGTGTGCATCACAAAGTACACATTGACCAGGACAACTATAGAGATATACACATTCTATTTGGCGATTCTAATTTGGAAGCGCTGTGTGATTTATGTCATGCTGAAGAACATTCCAAACGCAAACCATCTTTTGAATTTGATGAAAACGGAATGCTTATATGATGTGGAAGGGAGGATGATGAATGCAAAAAGGAGCATGGAAAAAAAGAATCAATTCACAACTAGAGAATTTAGGCACATTTTCTCCTGAATATTCGGTTGCGGTTGATTCGCTTGCAGATGCCTTAGCTCAATATGATTCAACAATGAAGCAATGGAGAGATTCAAGTAAAGCAAATGGCTACAAATCACTACAGATGGTTGTTGAATATACGAACAAGGGTGGTGCAACGAATTTATCACGCTCACCATACTACATTATTACCGTTCAATTACGTGATCAGATCATGAAATATTGCAAAGAACTTGGCTTGTCACCTACTTCACTTTCAAAAACAACAGAAGTATCCGGAAAAAAAGGTGATGAATTGGATGAGTTCATGAGTAGATTTAAATGAAATATCTAGACATTTATAAAGAACGTATTAAATCGGGTGAAGATGTAGTCGGTAAGTGGATAAAACTTAATCTTCAATATGTTGAAAGAGGTTTAGCAAATGGAGATTTCTTCTATGATGAGAAAAAAGCGGAAATGCATATAGCGTTTATTGAAACGTTTTGTCATCACGTAGAAGGGAAAACAACAAAAGTGAAGCTTGAGCCTTGGCAAAAATACTATATTGCATGCATATTCGGACTTGTTGATAAGAATGGAAAAAGGCAGTTTCGTGAAATACCTACGGTCATGGGCCGAAAACAAGGAAAATCATTTCTTTGTGCAGGTATTGAACTTGATGTTGGATTTACATCTGATGAAGCAGGTATGCAGATATACAATATAGCGCCAAAGTTAAAACAAGCGCAGATCATTTACAATGTTCTGTATCAAATGATGGAACACTCTAAAGCGTTGAGTCAAAGAGTGAAAAAACGTAGAACAGATATCTACATGAAACAGAACAACTGTAGATGGGAGCCAATTGCCTTTGCATCTAAAAAATCAGATGGATTTAACCCATATTTGACAATCTTTGATGAGTTTGCAGCCTGGGAAGGTGAAGCGGGTATGAAAATGTACAACGTTATGTTGTCGGCAGGTGGTGCAAGACCTGATCCACTTTATATTCCTGTAAGTACCGCAAACTATATTGATGAAGGATTATATGATGAACTATTTGTTCGTGGAACATCTGTTTTACTTGGTACGTCTGATGAAAAACAAATGTTGCCTTTCTTTTACATGATTGATGATATTCAAAAATGGGATGATCCTATTGAATTAAGAAAAGCAATGCCAAACCTTGGAATATCGGTTTCTTATGAATATTTGCAGAATGAAATTTTAAAAGCACACAGCTCACCGACATATAAGGCGGAGTTCATAACAAAGTATGCGAATATCAAACAGAATTCAACGGAAGCGTTATTTAGTGCAGAAGATATTAACAAAGTAAAAGGTGAAGAACTTAGATTTGAAGATTTTGCACATACATATGCAGTTGGTGGAATTGACTTGTCACAAACAACCGATTTAACAGCCGCATCTGTAGTTATACGAATTCAAGACCAGGACTATATATTTACTCATTTTTGGCTTCCAACATTAAAAATCAAGGAGCTAGAGGAAAGAGACAAAATACCATATACAAGATTTATTCAATTGGGATATTTAAGCCCAAGTGGGGAAAACTTTGTACGGTATGAAGATGTTACGGAATGGTTTGAAATGCTACGTAAGAAATACAAGATTTATTGCGTGGTCGTTGGATATGACCGTTATTCAGCTCAGTATCTTGTGGATGATATGAAGAAATATGGATACAAGATGGATGATGTCATTCAGGGAACTAACCTTACACCGGTTATTAATGAATTTACGGGATATGTAAGAGATGGATTTGTTCATACAGGAACAAATGGATTGTTACAAGCACATATGTCTAGCGTAGCATTAAAGAAAGTTGCGGAGGACAATCGTGTCCGCATGATTAAAACTGATCCAAGAAAACATATTGATGGGTATGCATCTGTTATTGATGCATATACAGTAAGACAAAAATGGTGGGATACGTTCAAATACCGCCTTGAAAACAAGAAAAGGAAGGTGAATTAGTGGCTAAAAGCAGAAGAAAAAGATTTGGTTTGCTAGGAAGTCTGTTAGGACTAAATAAGCCAGCACCTAAACAAAATCAATTACACTCAATGTTTGCAAGCTTAGGTGGATATTCACCAGTGTATTCATCCTATGATGGTGGAATATATGAGATTGGACTATGCAGAGCATGTATCAATCGAATTGCTACATCATGTGGAAAGGCTTCACCTGAACTGACAAACAAAGACTACAAAGCTAAGATATATAACTATTTGGTTAAGAAAAAGCCAAATCCTTATATGACAGCTAGTCAATTTTACAAAAGATTGGCAACCATATACTTTGCAGAAAACAATGCTTTCATTATTCCAATTGAAGATGAATATGGAATGATAAAAGGATTATGGCCAGCAGTACCAACTCAGTGTCAGTTAAAAGAAATCAATGGTGTAGTTTATATTTATTTTGATTTCATCTATGGCGAAAAAAAATTGATTGAATACAGCAAAGTAGGTCATCTAAGGCAAATGCAGTATAAAAATGATTACTTTGGTGATACGAATGATGCATTTGATACAACAGCTAAATTGATGCTTGCTCAGGAAGAAGGAGCAATCAATGCGATTAAGTCGAGTTCTATTGTTCGATTCTTGGCTAGAATTTCAACACCAATTGATGATGACGAGGATTACAAGGAACAACAGAACATGATCTTAAGAAATAACCTGAACAAAAATGAAACAGGTGTATTCCTTGTTGATAATCGTTTTGATGAAGTAAAACCTATTGAAAGTAAACCACTATTAGTGGATGCCAAGCAGAAGCAAGCCATTGAAAATAGTGTATATAGCTATTTTGGAATTAGTGAAGCTATTTTACAAAATAAATATAAACCTGATGAATGGAATGCATTTTATGAATCGATTATCGAACCTTTCTTTATTGAAGTTGGAGAAGTGTTGAGTGGAATGTTATATTCCGTAAATCAGATTATGAATGGTAGTGAAATCATTCTTACAAGCGATCGTTTACAGTATGATTCAACACAGACAAAATTGAATGTTGCGACTCAAATGTTTGACCGTGGAATGATTGATACAGACGGGGCATTAAATATTATGAACAAAGCGCCTTTACCAAATGATGAAGGTAAGAAACGTTTTATTCGAGGTGAATATATCCAGGTAACTAAATCAAATCAAGGAGGAATTAGTTACAATGGCGAAACCGAACCACAGCAAAATCCAAATGCGCTCGATCCCGTTCCAGATGAACCCGGTGACGGAAAACAAACGGATTGATACTCAGTACTATGTTGAAGGATATGCTACTACATTTGAACCTTATGTTCTTTATCGAGATTATCAAGGTAATGATGTATATGAGTTGATTGAGCGTTCAAGTTTGGATAACGCTGATATGAGTGATATCATCTTCCAATTTGATCATGGAGGAATGGTATATGCACGTACAAGCAATGGTTCACTTATTGTTGAAGTGGATGAACACGGATTGTTTGTTGCAGCAGATTTAGGAAGAACAGAAGCTGCAAAACGTTTGTACGACAGTATTCAGGCAGGAATGGTTACTCAGATGTCATGGAGATACATGGTGGATGAGGAATCATATGATAGAGATAAAAAGATGTGGACAACACGTAAAGTATCAAAAATTTATGATGTTTCGGCAGTGTCGATTCCTGCAAATGATCAAACATCTATTGAAGCAAGGGCAAAGTCTTTAATGGATGAAGAACGGGCCAAAAAAGAAAGTGAAAAGAAACGAGAAAGACTGAGTTTGTTGTTGCAGATTAAGGAGGCTATTAATTAATGTTTACAGAGCAACAACTAGCAGCATTCAATGCAATGAATCACGAACAGATTCAAAAAAGATTTAAAAAAATTCAAGATGAGGTCAACAAAAACGATCCTAATACAGACTTGGAAATGTTACAGGCGGAATTTGATATCTTACAAAAGCGTGACAAAGAATTAAAAGGTCAGGTTGCACAACGTAATGCGTTCTTAGACGCTATGGCAAAATCAATTGAAGATGAAGATGAAACTTTTATTAAGCATCAGAAAGAAGCTCGTGGTAAAGAAAATCCAAAAATGCCAGAACGTAAAAAAGGAATGGAAGACGATATGGAGTATCGTAGTGCGTTCATGGAATTCGTTCAAAAAGGAAAACAGTCAGAAATCTTAAGACAACGTAGTGCAGAAACAGGTGTAGCAGCTGATTTAGGTATCTTAATTCCAGAAACAATTGTTCAGAAAGTAATGACTGAATTAAGTAAATCACGTGGTTACTTATACAATGCAGTATTACACACTAATTTCCGTGGTGGTGTTAAATATCCTATCGGTTCATTCAAGGCAACATTTAAACGTATTACGGAAACAACAGTATCAGATCGTCAAAAGGCCGGTTCTGTTACAGACTTTGTACAATTCGGATATTTAATTGGTGAAATCCGTTTAGCACGTACATTGCTACAAACTGTATTAACTGTAACTGCATTTGAAACTAAGTTAGCAGAAGTTATTGTAGAAGCTTATTTGGAAGCTATGGATCGTGAAATCTTAACAGGTGAATCTTCAAAAAATGAATGTGAAGGTATCTTAACAGAAGCTAACAAATCATCAGGTGGACGTATTAAAGCCGATCACATTATTGAATTTACAGAAGCAGAAATGAAAGATTGGAAATCATGGCAAACAAAATTATTTGCGAAGATTCCTTTATCAATGCGTAAATTAAAACCTGAGTTTGTTCTGACTCCTGCTACATATGAAGCAAACATTAAAACATTGGCTGATGATAATAACCGTCCTGTTTATGCAGAAACATACAATCCTATTGATGGTGCAGAACGTGCTACATTCAAAGCTAGAACAGTTAATTTCGTTGAAAATGATACATTCAAAGATTTTGATGATGCACAAAACGGTGAATATTTCGGTATGTATTGGGTAGGAAAAGAAGCCTATGCAATCAATTCAAATATGCAGTTTGGTGTGAAAAAATACTGGGATTATGAAAGAAATGAGGAAGTAACTCAGGCATTAGTTATCAATGATGGTAAAGTATTAGATCCTCAATACATCTTCTTGTTAAAAAAAAAAGTAGCTTAAGCAATGGAGATGTTACAAAAGATGAAAGCCAAACAGAAACACAATCATTAACTGATGATGAACCTATTGTATTAGATGATGAGCCTAAGAAAACCACTCGAAAAAGCGGTACGAAGAAAGCTTAGGTGATAAATAATGGCATTCAATATTTCTGAAAGCCTTCTAGAACGTGTTAGAACTGCTGCTACAAGAGCTAAATCACATGTTTATGATGATGAAATCAAAACGTATATCAATGCGTGTTTATATGATTTGGATAGATTAAATATCTTATTTGATGAAGATGATTTAGAAGATGAAATTGTAGTAGCGGTAATAACATATGTAATGTCAAAATTTGGTACAACGGATGCTTCAAATAAAGAATCAATGGCTAAAACATATGAGGATTTACGTCAGATTCTTATGACAGATAAATCTCATAAGAAGGTGAAATAGTATGGCATATGAATATACTCGTGAGAATAATCTTTATTATGATGTGGCATATCTGATTGAAAAAGAAAGATATGTTGATGAAGATGGTGTGGAACATGTTAATGAAACGGAGAAGGAAGTATTTTGTCGAGTTGGTGGAATTTATTCAAAAGAATTTAATGAAGCCTACCAGGCAGGCATACAGCTAGCGTATAAGCTTGTTATTCCAAGCATTGATTACAATGATGAAACGACAGTGAAATACAACGACAAAAAGTATGCGGTTTATCGTACATTCCCATCCGGAGATACGATTGAACTATATGTTCAACAGGATGCTGGAGAATGGAAACAGTAAGACAACAGATTGTAGCTAAATTCACTGAACTTTTAGGTGAAGGACAATTTGTATACGGAAGTTTCAAATCAAAACCCCATACCCCCTATGGGAATTATGCATTGGATTATACAAATAATTACTTTGCAGACAATAGAACGTATTGTAAGATTGGAACTTACATATATAGATTAGTGACTGATCAAAAAGATTTTGAATTAGAAGCTAAAATCGAAGACATGTTTGATGAATTAGAAATACCATACCAAACCATCACAGATGATGATATAACAACTCAAAAAGTACACTGTACAGAATGGGCGGTGACATTAGTTGGCCGTCAATGATGTATATTGCGATATGTCGCAGCTTGGGCCAGAAATCAGAAAGATTATTCAAGAATATAAAGAGCATTCTTTGGCGCAGATTGATAGAGCAGTAGAAGAAACTACAAAAGATTCTAAAGATATTATTAAAGCTAAGGCCAATGTAGACGATAGAAACACACGCAGAAAGGGAAAATATAAAAGGTCTATAACATATAAGATAGAACGTGAATTAGCTCATACACGCGGTGTTATTTATGCGAGTGGCCACGAATACTCATTAACTCATTTACTAGAAAACGGACATAATTTATGGAATTCTCCTAGACGCACACGTGCATTTGAGCACTGGAAGGATGGAGAAACAAACGCAATCAAGGAACTGCCAAGTTTAATCGAAAAATATTTGAAAGGATAAAAACTATGGCAGATACAAACAAAGTTAAATACGGAATTAAAAATGTACATGTAGTTCCTATTGAGTCTGAAGAAGGTGGAGATGTTACGTATGGTACACCTGTAGCATGGAAGGGTGCTAAATCATTAACTCTAGATCCAGAAGGAGATACAAATACATATTATGCAGACAACACTGCATATTTTACAACAAACAGTAATAATGGATATTCCGGAAGTATTGAAATGACATACTTGGAAGATGCAATTAAAAAAATTATTTTTAATAATATTGAAACAGAGGAAGGAAACTTGGCTGAAGACGCTAACGTTCTACCTAACAACGTAGGCTTAATGTTCCAATTTGAAGGAGATAAAAATGCGACAAAACATATGTTCTTCAAAGTGGTATTTGCTCGCCCATCTGTTGAAGGTGAAACAAGAGAAGAAAGTATTGATCCAAATACTACAACTATGGACATTACAGCTATTCCTGTAGAAAAAGATGATCATGCCTGGGTAAAAATTGACTGCAAAAAAGGTGATACAAACTATACTAGTTTCTTTACGACTGCGCCAAAATTACCTACACCAAAAGCTAGTGAAGTGAGCCAAGAAGAGGGTACACCAGTAGCTGTACAAAGCGATAGTGGTAAGGAAGTGAGCACATTATAAGAGGGACATCCCCTCTTTGTGAGGTTATATGGAAACTACAGTAAAAATCGAAGGTAAAGAACACGGTGTCCTATATAAAGGGATTACAGCACGTATTTATAGAGAAACATTCAATCGTGATTTATTGATTGATATTCAACAGGCGCAAATGAGTTTTGATGAAGGTATTAAAAAAGCGGTAGATGAAGACAGAGGGGATGAAAATGCATATTTCATTCTATTAAAAGAAGTTGGATCAGAATTTTTTGAACGTTTACTATGGGCTTGCATCAAAGCGTACGATGTTAAAAATAACTTGGTTACTGAACCGTTTAATGTAATGGTAGATAATGTTGATGATTATGAATCATTTGTTTTAATTGGTGTTATTTTATTTGAAAAAATCGTTTATTCAAATAAGGCCACAGTTGAAGATGAAACTGAAAAAAAAGATGAAAAAAATAAGAAAAAAAAAGATTAACAAGCTATTCTGAATTAATTTTAGGATGCATGAATCTAGGGCTAAAAATGGATGAAATAGACAACATGGATATCGGAATGATGTTTGATTTAATTGTTGCAAAAAACAACATGACAAATCGAGCTGAACAAAGCATTAATAAAAATAAATCCAATGTACGTGATGCAATCCAAGAAGACTTTGACAGATTTTAGGAGGTACTAAAATTGTCAGGTTATAGTCAAATAAAAGGTATCTCCGTAAAGATTGATGGAGATACTACAGGATTTCAGAAAGCGATAAATGAAATCAAAAGAGAAACATCAGGATTAGACAAAACAATGTCTAAACTAAAAGCTTCAATGAAGCTAAATCCGAATGATTTCTCGTCATTTGTGACATACCAAAATCTATTAAAGGATAAGATTCAGAGCACTTCTAAGCAATTGGATGTCTATAACAAAAAGCTTAAAGAATATCCTAAAACACAACAACAATGGGCAGATCAAGTTAACAAATCAAAAGACACATTATCGCAATATCAGACTAAATTAAACAGTACTGAATCGGCGATGAGTGCCTTACAAAAAGAATATAAGACAAATCAAACTCAAATCCAAGCATGGAAAGATGCGATTGGCGATAGTTATCACACTATAGAACAATGTGAAACCGCAATTTCCACTCTAACTGCTAGAAATAAAGAACTTTCAGTTTCTATGAAGGCAAATAGTGCTTCGCAAAAGGAATACAATGCAAAAATTGCTGAACAAAAGAAAAATCTTGTTGACTTAGGAAGCACGTATGAGGAATCGCAAAGGACGTTTAATGGTCTAAGAGCTGGTGCAGCAACATTAAACAATGAACTAAAGAGTTTGAATAAAAGCTTTATTACAGATAATGAAAATGTATTAAAATTATCACATTCATTTGGTGTTGCTAGTCAGAAAGCAAATCAATTTGCAGAAACTATTAAACCATTGTCTGCGTTGTCAGCAGCGGTTATTGTCGGAGCAACAAAAACCGCAATTGATTTTGAAGATGCATGGACTGGTGTTACAAAAACAGTAAATGCAACCCCTCAACAGTTTGAAAAAATCAATGCAGGCTTAAAAGATCTTGCACAAAATACATCGAGTACATATCAAGATATTGCACATTATGCAGAACTTGCAGGACAAATGGGTATCCCTACAGATTCAATTGTCGGGTTTACTAAGACAATTACGCAATTAGGAGATACTACAAATCTTGTTGGTGAAGAAGCAGCACAAAGTATTGCCAAGTTCTCAAACGTAATGGTTTCACAGTCTAAAAAGACGAACACATATTATTCTCGTTTAGGTTCTACAATCGTAGACTTGGGAAATAAATTCTCTACAACCGAAGCAGATATCATGGCAATGGCAACACGATTAGGTGTTGCTGGTAAGATGGTAGGCTTTAACTCTAACCAAGTATTAGGGTTATCAACTGCATTATCTTCATTAGGTATTGAAGCCGCTGCTGGTGGTAGTTCTGTCTCTAAAATGTTAAAGACAATTGATATATCTGTTTCTACAGGAGATAAGAAACTACAAAAGTTTGCAGAAGTATCTGGTATGACTTCTCAACAATTCCAAAAGGCTTGGGGAGAAGATGCAGCAGGAACATTCTTAAAGTTTGTAGAAGGTATTGGAAAATCGGCAGATGTTACAAAAACATTGGATGAACTAGGCATTAAGGAAGTACGACAAGCACAGTCAATGGGTGCTTTGGCACAAAGTTCGGATGTATTGGCTAAAGCATTAAATGTTTCTCAAAACGCATGGCAAGCGAATTCAGCCATGGTAACTGAAGCAGAAAAGCGATATGGAACATTAAAATCTCAAATGTCACAGACATGGGAAGCAGTTAAACAAGCCGCTGATGAACTAGGCCAGGCATTTACACCTACTCTTACATCTATTTTAAAAGTTGTAAAAAAAGCAGCTAATGCATTCTCTAAACTAGATGATGGAACGCAGGAAACGGTTGCTAAACTATTGTTGCTTACCGCAGCATCATATCCTACCGCAAAAGGATTAGGAAAAATATTTAGTGGCGCTCAGAAGTTGACAAATGGATTTGGACAAGTTTCTTCATGGATTGGCAAAACGGCAAGTGAACTAAATGATTTAAGTGGGCCCGTAGATAAAACTGATGGATTATTGACAAAATTGTTTAAGCGGACTGGAGT
>UMJB01005106.1_pt1 | contig 32191 bp, 24 predicted proteins | sample 1965961 | NCBI WGS metagenome assembly UMJB01 (sample SAMEA4836139, study PRJEB28245) | human gut metagenome | biome: gut microbiome; material: fecal sample | place: Denmark | collected 2008
AGCCATCCGTACATTGATCCGCAGAGCCATGGATCTGGGGTATTATGAGGGCGTGAACCTTTCTCTCGCATACTGTGATGATTGTGGTCACGAGGAGCTGGAGATGGATGTGTGTCCGGTCTGCGGTTCCAGAAACCTGACGAAGATCGACCGTATGAACGGATATCTTTCCTACAGCCGTGTTCATGGAGATACCCGTCTGAACGAGGCGAAGATGGCAGAGATCGCTGAGCGAAAATCCATGTAAAATGGCCGGACAGATTGGCAGAGGAACCGTTCTCTGATGCGGAGCCAGGCAGTAAAGTATGGATTTTTGATGCCTGTCTGAACGGATACAGATTAAGACATAGATTATAAAAATACACAGATATGGCATTATGCGCTGTATCTGTGTTTTTTTGCGCCAGTTTTCCGGTATAAAAAATATCCCGCAGAGCTGCTGGCAGGATCAGCAGTTCTCTGCGGGATATTGTCATGGCAAAGTGGATATTTATATTTCACTTTATATTCTGTGTTTATAGATAATTATTTAATGATGGTTCCTGTTTTCTCACAGTATCCGTCTTTGGCGTGAGCCATATCGGTGATGATGGTACGGCGTCCGGTGCCTTTTTCAACGAAGGAAACACCTGCTTCTATCTTCGGAAGCATGGAGCCTGCAGCGAACTGATCGTCTGCAATGTATTTCTTCGCATCTTCTGTGGAGATGGTATCCAGATAAGATTCCTGATCGGTGTTGTGGTTAAGGCTTACCTTCTCAACACTTGTAAGGATCATCAGAGTATCTGCGTTCAGTTCCTCTGCAAGAAGTCCTGCTGCACGGTCCTTCTCGATGATAGCACTGGCACCGTTCAGCTGGGTACCCTGCTCAAGAACCGGGATTCCGCCACCGCCTGCTGCGATAACGATCTGCTCTGCCTGGGAAAGAACCTTCACGGTCTCGATCTCCACGATCTTCTGTGGCTTCGGTGCTGCAAGGATTCTTCTGTACTGTCCTTCCCCTACTTTTGTGACGAAGTTTCCTTTTTCTTCCTCGGCTTCTGCTTCTTCTGCATTCAGGACACGACCGATGATCTTCTCCGGTTCGGAAAATGCTTCATCATATGGATCAATGACAACCTGTGTGAGAATGGTGCTGACAGGTTTATAGATTCCTCTGGAAATAAGTTCCGCACGAATGGCGTTCTGAAGGTCATAGCCGATATAACCTTGGCTCATGGCAGAACATACGGACATTGGTGCAAATGTATAATCAGGATGTGCCTTGCCGAATTCATTCATTGCGGTGTGGATCATCCCTACCTGCGGACCGTTGCTGTGGGAGATTACCACGCGGGTTCCCTCTTCAACCAGGTCTGCGATTGCCTTGGCTGCAAGTCGGGCGGCTGTTTTCTGCTCAGGAAGTGTGGTACCAAGTGCTCGGTGGCCTAATGCAACTACTACAGTTTTTTCGCTCATAGGAAATACCTCATTTCTCTTTAAAATTGGTTACTGTTCAATAGTAACGAGTATTATATTTTATTATAAAAGACCTATGTTGGAAATGCAATAGAATTTTAGATGAATACGGTTTACAGATAGTTGTCAGGCCGTGAATTTTCAGACAAGGAAAAACCGCCTGATTCGGTCAGGCGGTTCATTTCCTACTATTTTTTGAGGGGGGAGATAGAGAGTGGTTTTTCATCTATCCAAGACCTATTATATAGAGGAAATATGTTTAAATTATGTCGGTAATCTAAAAGAAATCGAAAATTTATAAAGAAAGTTTAAACAAACTTTATAATTTTTATATCTGGTTGCACCTGATTGAGGAATGTGCTACATTGGAAGAGTCTTAAGTCCGTGTTCTGCGGAATATATTCACGCATCAGTTCGATGCAGAAATCCTATTTTTACTGATAAATATTGTTTTGCCGACGGTTATGCACCGTTTTTCCGGGGAGGGATGCCTTTGTCTGTGGAAAAGTAAGCTTCTGTTAAAAGTGAATGTGTAAAAGATAATGCCATAACAGGCAGAAATGGAGAATTGAAATGAAAAACAGAATATGGAAACAGATAAAGCAGATCACAGTTGCGGCTGCAGTGGCCGGAACTGTGCTGTTTGGAAGTGTTCAACCGGGAATGGCTGCGGATTCTGAACTTCAGTCGGGACAGGAATTGTCAGATGACCGGGAAAAGGAGGATGGATATGAGCACATGGAGGAGCTGGCATCCGGGGAAACAGTATGCAAAGAGAATGAAGCGCCGGAGGAAGAGAGTGAGAGCACACAGGAGAGAACGGAGACCGGAGGAGAAAATGTAGAAAGTGCTGCACTGCCTTTGGAAGGTGTTGAAGAGGAAGATATGGATATGGAGGAAGATATGTCCGAAGATACGGAAGACGCGGAAGAACCTGAGGAAATGCCGGAAGAAGAACCGGAGGAAATTTCGCCTTCTGCGGATGCAGACACAGAAAAAGCAGATATGACACTTTCTCTGACTTCAGAGACGGAAGAAATGAAAGCAGGGAAGACCATCCGCTACCGTGTGGACCTTGCTAATACCGGCGATGTGGATCTGATCGATATACAAATGACCAGCAGCTTTTCCTGCCCGAAGATCACACAGCAGTGGGAGGAGGCTGAGGGACTTGACGGAGAAGGTGCAGATGCAGAGGTGGCAGAGCTGAAAGCCGGCGAGAAGCGGAGTTTTTATATTCTGGCACCGCTTTTAAATGAACAGGAAAAAGATCTGGAACATAAAGTAGAAGCAGGTGCGAAAGTAAAGGGACGGCCGGAGGAGATGATTTTTCGGAAAGCGCAGATGGTCAGTCCGCTGCAGCCGCTGAAAGCAGATTTTTCTGTAAAGAAAACAGCGGACAGAGAGACTGCAATGCCAGGAGAAACAGTCACTTATCAGATCTGCATCATCAATACCGGGGAAAAAACACTTCATTCTGTTGTGGGGACAGAACGTTTTCAGGCAGAGGGGATTGAGGCTCGTTTTGTGGAACAGGAAGGGATTACATTAAACAGTACGAAAACCAAAGCTCTGATCGAAAAAATAGCGCCAGGGGAAGCAGTATCCCTTCAGGCAGAGGTGAAGATCCCGGAAAAAACGGTAAATCAGAAGCTTTTTAACAAGGTAACCGTCACAAGCCAGGAAACCGGTGAGAAACAGATGGAGGCATCCGCCGAGATCACAGTAGAAGGAAACGAGACACCGACACCAGAAGAAAGCCCTGAGGAAAAGACAGGAGGAGATCCTTCTTCCGGACAGGAAGAAATGGCAAGGGCAGCATCTTCTCATCCACAGACGGGCGACAATACGGAGCCGTCGCTGTTTGTACTGCTGGCAGTGAGTGCTGGGGTGACGGGGATGGGAGTTCTCTGGCTGCGAAGAAAATATGCCCGGATCTATGGCGGAAAATGACATTGCGTGTTCTGGTGAAAACAATAATAAACGGGCTTTTTACAGGGAGTGTCCTGGCGTAAAGAAACGTTGAAAACAGGGGGCAGGTGTGCTATTCTATATGGTATGTACACAAAATAAGAACAGTATGCCTTCCCGTATCCTGACTGTCATCTGGCAGCCGGAAAAAGGGAAAATGGAGGAGAAAAAATGAAACTTTTATCCTTATTAGAACATCTTGAATACAAATGCCTTCAGGGAAATACAGACCAGGAAGTTTCTTCTGTTGTGTATGATTCCCGTAAAGTAGAAGAGGGAAGTCTTTTTATCTGCATCAGAGGCGCAGTTGTGGACGGCCATAAATTCGTGCCGGATGTTGTGGCAAAAGGTGCAAAAACTCTCATCGTAGAAGAACCGGTGGAAGCTCCGGCAGATGTAACTGTGATCCAGGTGGAAGATACCCGTTATGCCATGGCGTTTATTTCCGCAGCATGGTTCGGACATCCGGCGAAGAAACTGAAAACGATCGGAATCACGGGAACCAAGGGTAAGACAACCACCACTTACATGGTGAAGTCTATCCTTGAAAATGCAGGATATAAGGTTGGCCTGATCGGAACGATCGAAGCCATTATTGGAGAGAAACATATCCCGGCAGCCAATACAACACCGGAATCGTATATGGTTCAGAAATATTTCCATGATATGGTTGAAGCGGGCTGCGACGCGGTAGTTATGGAGGTTTCTTCACAGGGACTGATGCTCCACAGAACCCAGGGATTTGTCTTTGATTTTGGAATTTTCACAAATATTGAGCCAGATCATATCGGACCGAATGAACATAAAGATTTCGATGATTATCTTCACTGTAAATCCATGCTTCTGAAACAATGTAAGGTTGGTATCGTAAACCGTGATGATGAACATTTTGAACGTATTATCGATGGCCATACCTGTGAGCTTGAGACATACGGATTTTCTGAAAAAGCGGATCTCCGTGCAGAAGATGCGAAACTGGTGGGAAGAAAAGGATATCTTGGAATTTCCTACCATGTAAAGGGACTTCTTGATTTTCCGGTGGAGATCGATATTCCTGGCAAATTCAGTATTTACAATTCCCTGACAGCCATCGCCATCTGCCGTCATTTCAAAGTATCTGAAGAGAATATCATCAAAGCGCTGAAAGTAGCCAAGGTGAAAGGTCGTATTGAGATGATCAAGGTATCCGACGAATTTACGCTGATGATCGATTATGCGCACAATGCCATGGCGCTTGAGAGCCTTCTTGGAACATTGAAGGAATATAACCCGCACAGACTGGTATGCCTGTTTGGATGTGGGGGAAACCGCTCCAAGCTCCGCCGCTATGAGATGGGTGAGGTTTCCGGCAAGATGGCAGATCTCACGATCATCACTTCTGATAATCCACGTGATGAAGATCCTCAGGCCATCATCGATGATATCAAGATCGGAATGGCGAAAACCGATGGTAAATATGTAGAGATCCCTGACCGTAAGGAGGCTATTGCCTATGCGATCCATCATGGAGAACCGGGAGATATCATTGTCCTCGCAGGAAAAGGACATGAGGATTACCAGGAGATCAAGGGTAAGAAATATCCGATGGATGAGAGAGTTCTGATCCGGGAAATCCTGGAAGAAGATCGGAAAGCGTAATCGGATGGTCTATGCAGATGTGATCATTGACATTTCTCATGAGAAAGTTGACCGGGATTTTCAGTACCGCATTCCGGAAGAACTGGAACCGGCCATAAAACCAGGCGTTGTGGTTACTGTACCGTTCGGGAAGGGAAATACACTCCGAAAGGGTTATGTGATCGGAACTTCTACAGAAGCCAAATATGATGCCTCGAAGACGAAGGAAATCCAGGGAGTGTCCACGGACAGTGAAACAACGGAATCCAGACTGATCGCACTTGCGGCATGGATGAAAGAAACGTATGGTTCTACCATGATCCAGGCACTGAAAACAGTACTTCCTGTAAAAGATAAAGTAAGAGCCAAAGAAAAAAAGCTGATCTTTTTTACCGGGGAGAAAGCGCGTGCACAGAAGCTTCTGGAAGAACTGGAAGGCAGTCGCTTTAAAGCTCGTGAAAGATTTCTGAGGGCAATTCTGGAGGCAGGAAGTCTGGATTATACCTATGCGTCAAAAGAGCTTGGAGCCAGTATTTCTGTCCTGGATTTTTTTGAAAAAAAGGGCCTTATAAAGATTGAAAGCCAGGAAATGTACCGCATTCCGAAAAACAGTGGACTGGTAAAAGAGGACGGGGAACTTTCTCTGAATCAGGAACAGCAGGAAGCCGTTGCAGAGATTTTTCAGGAATGGCAGAAACCGGAACCGAGACCTGCACTTCTTTTTGGAGTGACCGGAAGCGGAAAGACGCAGGTTTACATGAGGCTGATCCAGGAAGTACTGGAAGAGGGAAAACAGGCCATTGTGCTGATTCCGGAAATTGCACTTACCTATCAGACAGTCCGGCGTTTTTATGCCATGTTTGGAGATAAAGTTTCTGTCCTGAATTCCAGACTTTCCCAGGGAGAACGTTATGACCAGTTCAAAAGAGCGAAACGTGGCGAGGTGCAGGTGATGGTGGGACCCAGATCTGCGCTGTTCACCCCGTTTTCCAATCTGGGACTGATCGTTATCGATGAAGAACATGAACCCACCTATAAAAGTGAAAATACACCAAGGTATCATGCCAGGGAAACAGCCATTCAGAGAGCAGGCATGGAACATGCCCGTATTGTTCTGGGATCTGCAACACCGTCACTGGAGGCTTACAGTCATGCCTGTGACGGAGAATATCTTCTGGTACGATTAAACGCCCGTTATGAAGAACGGCCGCTTCCCCAGGTATCAATTGTTGATTTGCGGGAAGAATTAAAAAAAGGTAACCGTTCCGTGCTGAGTATGGAACTGAAACAGCAGATGGATCATGCACTTAAGAACAGGGAACAGGTTATGCTGTTTCTGAACCGGCGGGGTTATGCAGGTTTTGTTTCCTGCAGGGCATGTGGGCACGTGATGAAATGTCCGCACTGTGATGTGTCTTTAAGTGAACATAATGGCAACCGTCTGGTCTGCCATTACTGCGGATATGAAATTGCGAAACCGGAATCCTGTCCTTCCTGTGGTTCTCCGCATATCGGTGGATTTAAAGCCGGAACCCAGCAGATCGAGAAAGTCCTGGAAAAAGAATTTCCCGAAGCCCGTGTCCTTCGAATGGATTTTGATACCACAAGGACAAAAGACAGTTATGAGAAGATCCTGGCAGCTTTTGCCAGACATGAGGCGGACATTCTGGTGGGAACGCAGATGATCGTTAAAGGACATGATTTCCCGGATGTGACGCTGGTAGGTGTGATCGCTGCAGATCTTTCACTGAACATGGATGATTATCACTGCGGGGAACGGACATTTCAGCTCCTTACCCAGGCGGTTGGGCGTTCCGGCAGAGGAAATAAGGCGGGGCATGCGGTGATACAGACGTATCAGCCGGAGCACTACAGTATTCAGGCAGCAGCCATTCAGGACTATGAGAAATTTTATAAAGAAGAGATGATGTACCGGATGCTTCTGGATTATCCGCCGGCAGCTCATATGATGACAGTTTTTGGCGCCTGCCAGGATGAGGAACTTCTCAAAAAAGCCATGTATTATATAGAAGTTTTTATCCGCAGGGTAAGTCCGAAAGAGGAGCTTCACATGATCGGCCCTGCGTCTGCATCGGTAGGAAAAGTAAAAGATGTTTACCGCCAGGTGCTCCATCTGAAGCACACAGATATACGTTTTCTCACGGCAGTCAGAGAAAAGCTGGAGAAATATATAGAGATAAATTCCGGATTCCGGAAGATATATATACAATATGATATGATGTAACGATTTCATAAAGAAAGGAAATCGCTGCAGATGAGTTAAAGGAGAAGAAAAAATGGCACTTAGAACAATTCGTGTACAGGGTGATTCTGTACTGACAAAAAAATCCCGCACAGTGGACAAAATGACACCAAGGATCGGAGAACTGATTACAGATATGCTGGATACCATGTATGATGCAATGGGCGTAGGCCTTGCGGCACCACAGGTGGGAATCCTGAAACGTATTGTTGTAATTGATGTAGGGGAAGGCCCGATTGTCCTGATCAATCCGGAGATCCTTGAGACCAGCGGTGAGCAGACCGGTGATGAGGGATGCTTAAGTGTTCCTGGAATGGCAGGACAGGTAACACGTCCGAACTATGTGAAAGTAAAAGCTCTTGATGTAAATATGGAAGAGCAGATCTATGAGGGAGAGGGACTTCTCGCAAGAGCGTTCTGCCACGAGATCGATCATCTTGATGGAAAAATGTATACAGAGCTTGTGGAGGGAGAACTTCACAAGGTAACTTATGATGAAGAAGACTAAAGGCGGGATAATATGAAAATTGTTTATATGGGAACTCCGGACTTTGCGGTGGCACCACTTGCGGCGCTGGTAGAGAACGGATATGAGGTCGAGGCAGTGATCACACAGCCGGACAAACCTAAGGGCAGAGGTAAGACCATGATGCCTACCCCTGTAAAAGAAGAAGCACTGAAACATGAGATTCCGGTACTGCAGCCGGTAAAAGTAAGAGATCCGGAGTTTGTGGAGAAGCTTAAAAGTCTTGCACCGGATATTATCGTTGTAGCGGCATTTGGACAGATCATTCCAAAGAGTATCCTTGATATGCCGAAATTCGGATGTATCAATATCCATGCATCCCTTCTTCCGAAGTACCGTGGAGCAGCGCCGATCCAACAGGCTGTGATCGACGGAGAAAAAGAATCCGGCGTTACTATCATGCAGATGGGAACCGGCCTGGATACCGGGGATATGATTTCCAGGATCGTAGTGCCACTTTCAGAGGATGAGACAGGAGGAAGCCTGTTTGATAAGCTTGCTGTGGCAGGAGCAGAGCTTCTGGTACAGACACTGCCGTCTATCTTTGACGGAACTGCCACCCGCGAAAAACAGCCGGAAGAAAGCCCGACACCATATGCAGCCATGATCTCCAAAAAAATGGGACTTCTGGATTTTGGAAAAAGTGCAGAAGAACTGGAGCGGCTGGTAAGAGGCCTCAACCCGTGGCCGAGTGCTTTTACCTTTATCAATGGAAAAACGCTGAAGGTCTGGAAGGCTTCTGTACTGAAAACGCAGGCCGGGAAAGTACCGGGAACTGTACTTGCCGCAGATAAAGAAGGAATTCAGGTAGCCTGCGGACAGAATGTGCTGGTACTTCATGAAGTACAGCTGGAAGGCAAGAAACGGATGGAAGTAGATGCTTTTCTGCGGGGCTATCAGTTGAAACCAGGAGACATGTTTAAAGATTCCAGGGAGTGATAAGCGATGTACGGATATGGTTATTATGGCTGGGGGATGGACCCCACGGTTCTGCTGCTTGTGATCGGAATGCTGCTTTCTCTGGTTGCATCCGCGAAACTGCACAGTACGTTTGCTGTTTATAAAAAGATTCGGAATCATTCCGGGATCACTGGCGCGGAAGCTGCACAGAGGATCTTAAGGGCAGCAGGTATCACGGATGTGCAGGTGGTTCCGATCAGGGGAAGCCTGACCGATCACTATGATCCAAGAACAAAAACAGTTTCCCTTTCTGAGGATATTTATGGAAGAAATTCACTGGCAGCAGTAGGCGTGGCAGCCCATGAATGCGGACATGCGATCCAGGATGCCATCAATTATGCGCCTCTGAACATCCGATCTGCCATTGTACCGGCAGCCAATATCGGCTCACAGCTTTCCTGGCCGCTGTTTATTGCGGGACTGATCTTTTCCATCCGTCCTCTGGTGACTTTGGGAATTGTTCTGTTTTCACTGGCAGTACTTTTTCAGCTGGTAACTTTGCCGGTTGAGGTCAATGCGTCTTCCAGAGCGCTGAAAATGCTGGAAAGTACCGGGATTTTGTGTACAGATGAAAAAAAAGGAGCAAGAAAAGTACTGACAGCGGCAGCGCTTACTTATGTGGCAGCTCTGGCAGCATCGATTTTACAGCTTCTGAGACTGATTATCCTTGCAGGAGGTAGAGATCGTGATTAACAGCGGAGTAAATACAAGAGAACTGATTCTTGAGATCCTGCTGGAGATTGAGGAGGAAGGCGAGCACAGCCACATTGCGATCCGCAATGCCCTTTCCAAATATCAGTTCCTTCCAAAACAGGAACGTAGTTTTATAACGAGAGTATGTGAGGGAACCCTGGAATACAGGATCTACATTGATTATGTGATCGATTCTTTTTCCAAGGTTCCTGTAAATAAGATGAAACCACAGATCCGTGAGATTTTAAGAAGTGCGGTATATCAGCTGAAATTTATGGACAGTGTTCCGGACAGTGCTGTGTGCAATGAGGCTGTAAAGCTGGCACAGAGAAAAGGCTTTTATAATCTGAAACCTTTTGTTAACGGTGTACTTCGCACGATTGCCAGGGAAATAGGAAAACTGGAACTTCCATCCAGAGAGGAAGACGAGGTACGTTATCTCTCTGTGAAATATTCCATGCCGGAATATCTTGTAGAAAAATGGAAAGCTGCCTACGGTGTGAAGACAACCGAGAAGATCCTGGAAGATTTTCTGACAGAAAGACCGATCACTGTGCGGTGCCGGACGCATAAGGCTTCTCTTAAGGAGATTGTTACAAGCCTGAAAGCACAGGGAGTGACAGTACAGCAGGCACCATACCTTCCGTATGCCCTGAAGATTTCGGATTACAATCATATCCTGACACTGGATGCATTCCTCCAGGGAAAGATCCTTGTGCAGGATATCAGCTCCATGCTGGTGGCAGAGGCAGCCAGTCCGAAAAAGGGCGATTACATTATCGATATGTGTGCGGCGCCGGGTGGAAAAAGTATTCATGCTGCCGATAAAATGGGTGATTATGGAAATGTGGATGCAAGGGATGTAAGCCAGTATAAGGCAGACCTTATCAAGGAGAATATCCACAGAACCGGTGTGATCAATGTAGATGCGAAGGTTCAGGATGCGACCGTATATGATCCGGATTCCGAGCAGGCAGCGGATATCGTTATCGCAGATGTACCCTGCTCCGGATATGGAGTTATCGGTAAGAAGCCGGAGATCAAATATCGGGCAACACCACAGAAACAGGAAGAAATTGTAATGCTCCAGAGAATGATCCTGGATAAGGCGGCGAAATATGTGAAGCCGGATGGAACACTGATCTTCAGCACCTGTACCATTGCCCGTGAGGAAAACGAAGAAAATGTATTATGGTTTTTAAAGAACTATCCGTTTCGACTGGAAAGTCTGGACCCGTATATTCCGGAAGAACTTCACTGCAAATCCACAAAACTCGGGTATCTGCAGCTTCTGCCGGGAATACATAAGACAGACGGATTCTTTATTGCCAGATTCAGAAGGAAATAATAAAAAATGACAGATATAAAATCCATGACAATGGAGGAACTGAAAAATCTGATGACAGAGATTGGCGAAAAGCCTTTCCGCGCAAAGCAGATCTATGCATGGCTTCATCAGCAGCTGGTTACCTCCTGGGATGAAATGACAAATCTTTCCAAAAGCCTCCGCGAGAAACTGTCGGTTTATCCGATCACAGCACTCAGCCAGGCAGATGTGAGAATTTCAAAAATCGACGGAACCAGGAAATACCTGTTCCAGTTGGAAGACGGAAATGTGATCGAGAGTGTTCTTATGAGATATCATCACGGAAACTCTGTATGTATTTCCTCACAGGTAGGGTGCCGTATGGGCTGCCGGTTCTGTGCTTCTACCATCGGAGGCCTGACCAGATGCCTGAAACCTTCCGAGATGCTGGACCAGATCTACCGGATACAGGCAGATACCGGAGAACGGGTGGCAAACGTGGTAGTGATGGGAACCGGTGAGCCGATGGACAATTATGATAATCTTGTCCGTTTTATCCGGATACTTACCGACGAAAACGGACTTGGCATCAGTCAGAGGAATGTAACGGTTTCTACCTGTGGCATTGTTCCGAAAATGTATGATCTGGCAGAAGAGAAACTGCAGATCACGCTGGCGCTTTCTCTTCATGCGCCTAATGATGAGAAACGTCAGGAACTGATGCCGATCGCCAATAAATATTCCATGGATGAGGTTCTGGATGCCTGCAGAAACTACTTCGACAAAACAGGCAGAAGGATCACTTTTGAGTACAGCCTTGTGGCTGGTGTGAATGACAGTGAGGAAGATGCAAAACAGCTGGCCGGCCGTATTAAGGGGATTAACTGTCATGTGAATCTGATTCCGGTTAATCCGATCAAGGAGCGTTCCTATGTGAGGTCTACTCGACAGGCTGTGGAGAATTTCAAAATAAAACTTGAAAAATACGGAATTAATGTTACTATTAGAAGGGAAATGGGCAGTGACATTGACGGTGCCTGTGGACAGCTAAGAAAAAGTTACATGGAAAAAACAGAAAGCGAGAAGTGACATGAGGATATACTCAGCTACTGATGTAGGGCAGAAGCGGAAGATGAATCAGGATTACGTGTTTGTGTCTGAAGGTCCGGTAGGAAATCTGCCTAATCTATTCACAGTCGCGGACGGGATGGGTGGCCATAACGCCGGTGACTATGCATCCTCACATGCAGTACGGATCCTTGTGGATGAAATCCGTGAAGATGCGGATTACAATCCGGTGAAGGTTATTCGTCATGCGATAGAAACTGCAAATACGGAGATCAGAAACCGTGCGCAGGAAGACGAGAACCTCCGGGGCATGGGAACCACTATGGTAGTGGCGACTATTGTAGATCAGTATGCCTATGTGGCCAATGTAGGTGACAGCCGTTTGTACGTGATCCAGGACGGAATCCACCAGATCACCAGAGACCATTCACTGGTTCAGGAAATGGTGAAAATGGGTGAGATCAGTGAAGAGGAAGCACGGAACCATCCGGATAAGAACATTATTACACGGGCACTTGGCGCAGAGAAAACGGTGGATGTGGACTTTTTTGACCTGAAACTTGAGGAGGGATGTACGATCCTTATGTGTTCAGATGGTCTCAGCAATATGGTTGCAGATGAGAAGATTGAAGAGATCATATCCGATCCGGAAGCAGATATTGATCAGAAGGGCAGTGCGCTCCTTCGGGAAGCAAATCAGAATGGTGGTAAGGATAATATTGCAATCGTACTGGTAGAACCATTCACGAATGAGGTGGAAACATGTTGAAGACGGGAATGATCATAGCCGAGCGCTATGAGATCGTAGGAAAAATCGGAACTGGCGGAATGGCAGATGTCTATAAGGCTATGGATCATAAGCTGAACCGCTTTGTGGCAGTGAAGGTCCTGAAACCGGAATTTCGGGAGGACACCACGTTCATCAAGAAATTCAGAAGTGAGGCTCAGGCTGCAGCCGGTCTTACCCATCCGAATATTGTCAATGTATTTGACGTAGGAGATGACGGTGGTGTTTATTACATTGTCATGGAACTGATCGAGGGAATCACCCTGAAGGAATATATTTCCAAAAAAGGCAAGCTCTCTATCAAAGAAGCTACAAGTATTGCTATCCAGGTCTCAATGGGACTGGAGGCTGCACACAGCCATGGAATCGTGCACAGAGATGTGAAACCGCAGAATATCATTATTTCCACAGATGGTAAAGTGAAGGTGACGGATTTTGGAATTGCCAGAGCTGCGTCATCCAACACCATCAGTTCCAATGTGATGGGATCTGTACATTACAGCTCTCCTGAGCAGGTGAGAGGCGGATACAGCGATGAGAAGAGTGATATTTATTCTCTGGGAATCACACTGTATGAGATGGTAACAGGAAGAGTACCTTTTGACGGAGATACGACCGTTGCCATTGCGATCAAGCATCTTCAGGAAGAAATGGTTCCGCCAAGTGTGTATACACCGGATCTTCCGTACAGTCTGGAACAGATCATACTGAAATGTACACAGAAGAGCGTGGATCGCCGTTATACCCGAATGGAAGATGTGGTCGCAGATCTGAAACATTCACTGATCGATCCGCAGGGGGATTTTGTGAAGCTGACAACTGTGGATACAGATGCGAAGACAGTTGTGATCTCAGAGGAAGAGCTTGGAGAGATCAAACACACTCCGAAGCAGATCACCAAGGCGGAAACAGCTGCTCTTGAGAAAGAAGAGTATGATGATAATGACTATGATGACGCGGAAGATGACTACGAATCCGGGAAAAGATCCGGAAAGAAAAAGAAACATGGAGCTGGAAGAGGACTGACGATCGCTGCATTACTTGGCGGTACAGTTCTGCTGGTTGTTCTGGTGGTCGTTCTCGGACGTGCAGCCGGGCTTTTTGGAACAGGAAGTTCGAAGAGTAACAAGGCAGAACAGAAAGCAGAAAGCGCATCAGACAGCATGGCAACAGTTCCGGATCTTGTAGGAAAGACAGAGGATGAGGCCAAGGCTCTTGCAAATGATGCACATCTCGGTGTACAGATGGCAGGAGAAGAGGCATCTGATCAGGAGAAAGGCAAGATTTCCCGTCAGGAAACAGCAGCAGGAACTCAGGTTGCGGAATATACAACAGTGAAATACTGGGTAAGTACCGGAACACAGCAGATCACGATTCCGGATCTGGATGGACGTACAGGAATTGATGCCCAGCAGACACTGGAAGATCTGGGCCTTAAGGTAACTGTTCAGAAGGAGTACAGTGATACCGATGATAACGGATATGCGCTTGTAGATCCTGGATATGTATACAGCGTAGAGCCGGCAGCAGGCACTTCTGTTCAGGCTGGTTCTTCAGTAACGCTGACAGTCAGCCGTGGCGTTGATTATGGCGATAATGCCGAAGTTCCAAGCGTTGTTGGAATGAGCAAGGATGATGCACTTACAACTTTAGGTAAGTTTATCGATATTCAGATTACAGAGCAGCAGAGCTCAGAAGCAGCCGGAACTGTGATTGCACAGGAGCCGGAAGCTTACGCGGCAGCAGATCCGGATCAGCCAGTCTATCTGACAATCAGTTCCGGAGATCAGGTACCGTCTGCAGACAGTACAGCATCTGCAGACAGCACGGCGACGACAGACAGTACAACAACTACAGATAGTACCGCAGCTACAGACAGTACGGCAGCTACAGATAATACAGCTTCCACAGACAGTACAGCATCTGCAGACAATACTGCCTCCACAGGAAGTGCAGCCTCCGGTTCCGGCTGGAAATGTACACAGGTTCTGGATACACCGTCCGGTTATAATGGAGGAGCGATCCGTCTGGAACTGATCCAGGATGTCAATGGAGAGCCGACAGCAACCAAGATCATTGACGGACAGAAAGTAAGCTTCCCGTATCAGCTGGATGTGACCGGAGCAGACGGAGTCTCAACCGGTACGATCTATCTCTACGAGGAGACAGATGGAAATTATCAGCAGCTTGGAACCTACACCGTTACTTTCAAGAAAGCTGACTGATCATGCAGGGAAAAATAATCAAAGGTATTGCCGGATTCTACTATGTATATGCAGAAGACGGCAATACATACGAATGCAGGGCGAAAGGCATTTTTCGAAAAGATAAGCGAAAGCCCCTGGTAGGTGACAATGTGGACATTACAGTCCTGGATGAAAAAGAACTGGAGGGAAGCGTGACCGGGATCCATAAACGCAGAAATTCCCTGATCCGTCCGGCGGTAGCCAATGTGGATCAGGCACTTGTGATCTTTGCCATGGATAACCCGAAACCCAATTTCATGCTTCTGGATCGTTTTCTTATCATGATGGAGCGGGAAGCTGTTCCGGCAGTCATCTGCTTTAATAAAAAAGATCTGGCAACAGCGGAAGAACTGGAGTTTCTGTATGAGACCTATCAGAGCTGTGGCTATCAGGTAATATTATCAAGCGCACTGAAGGGAGAGGGGCTTGGCGAGATAGAAGCCGTGCTGAAAGGCAAGACGACAGTTGTAGCAGGCCCTTCGGGAGTTGGAAAGTCTTCTCTTACCAATTCTCTTCAGGAAGAAGTGGAGATGGAGACCGGCGAGATCAGCCGCAAACTGAAACGCGGAAAACATACCACACGCCACGCACAGATCATACCGGTTTCACAGGATACTTTTCTTGTGGATACACCGGGATTTTCCTCCTTATATATTGAAAATATGGAGGAACAGGAACTGAAGGATTATTTTCCTGAGTTCCGAAAATATGAAGGACAGTGCCGTTTCCAGGGCTGTCGTCATATACACGAACCGGGCTGTGCCGTTAAGGAAGCCCTTGAGAACAATGAGATCAGCAGACTCCGGTATGAGGATTATCTGGAGCTGCATCAGGAATTAAAAGAGAAAAGGAGATACTGAGTCATGGAATACCGATTGTGCCCGTCGATTTTATCCGCAGATTTTAACCGACTGGGAGAACAGATTAAAATTCTGGAAAAAGAAGGCGTAGAATATCTGCATATTGATGTTATGGATGGAGATTTTGTCCCGAGCATTTCTTTTGGAATGCCGGTGATCAAGTCGATCCGGAAAGAATCCAACATGTTTTTCGACGTACATTTGATGGTAACAGAACCGGAAAGATATATTCGCGATTTTGTGGAGTGTGGAGCAGATTCCATTACCGTACATGCAGAGGCATGTGAGGATCTGGAGCGCACACTGGAGCAGATCAAAGCTGCCGGTGTAAAAGCGGCTGTTTCTATTAAACCATCCACACCGGTCAATGACATCAGTCATCTTCTCGAAGACGTGGATATGGTTCTGGTGATGACTGTTCAGCCTGGATTTGGCGGACAGAAGTACATGGATGAGTGCACAGAGAAGATCCAGGAGCTTCGTGAGCTTATTGATGAGGAAGATCTTGATGTTGATATTCAGGTAGACGGCGGCATCAATGATGATACACTGGAGACAGTTATGCGTGCCGGTGCCAACTTCATGGTTGCAGGATCCTGGGTATTTAAAGGCGATGTAGCCGCAAATGTGCGACATATCACAGACAGGATTCACGATATTAAAGAAAAGCTGGACTGAAAATGATCGATACAGTAATAATCAGCGGGGGCAATATCCAGAATGGTTTTGCCCTCGATTTTTTAAAAAAAAGAATAAAAGAAGGCGGAAGAGAAAGCCTTGCCCTTGTTGCGGCAGACAGTGGAATGGAATGGTTCATGAGGAACCGGGAATTTATTCCGGATCTTGCAGTAGGGGATTTTGACAGCCTTTCAGAAGAAGGAAAAAAATACATGGAAAGTCTGAATGGACTTAAGATCATCAGGCTGAAACCGGAAAAAGATGATTCAGATACACAGTCAGCAGTCAATCACATGATCAGTGAAGGAAGCAGAGAAATACTGATCTTTGGGGCAACCGGAACAAGACTGGATCATGTGCTCGCCAATCTCGGACTGCTTTCTATGGGAAGAGAAAAAGGAGTTCATATCGCACTTGCAGATCAGTGGAATTACATTACCCTGGTCGACAGTGGAACAGTTTTGAAAAAAGAAGAACAGTTTGGAAAATATGTTTCTTTCTTTACAGTTGGAGGGGATGTATCCGGGCTGACTCTGAAAGGTTTCAAATATCCTCTGGATGGATATGATCTGACTGTTGCTGACAGCGGCCTTACCGTCAGCAATGAGATTGCTGCGGAAACAGCGGAAGTTACATATGACAGAGGATCACTGCTTATGATCATGTCCAGAGATTAACACAGACCGGGAATTCATCCACAAAAAAGGACTTGTCAGAAAAACCACCAAAGATCCGGAAAAGTTGACAGTAACTGGTTGCAGACAGAGTTTGTGGGTGGTAAGATGTAAAAAAACTGTCAGGGAAGAAGGAAGAGTATGAAAACTGGAAAGAACAGACAGACGGGAAATCAGAACCCCTTTAATCCACAGTCATCCGGACAGGGAAGTCCTTATGGAAATGCCGGAGGAACACCGTTTGGAGGTGGAATGGGAAATGCCGGGGGAGCACCGTTCGGCGGTGGCTCCGGAGGTTTTGGAGGCGGCTCATTCGGAGGTGGAATGGGAAATGCCGGAGGAACACCATTTGGCGGTGGCTCCGGGAAATACAATGGACAGTTTGGATACAATGGAATGTCACCGATGAATACCAGGAAACGTACACGCTTTTCGAAATTGTTTCTGATCGTCTCACTTATTGTTTCTGTGATCTTTTTCCTGCTTGGAGAGGTTATTTACAGAACGCTGATCACAGGAGTGAATTCTGTGGTATTTATGGGAGTTTACTTTGCTTTGTTCGGACTGCTTTTGTCCATTGGACTTTTTGTTGTGGCGAAGATTTCTGATCTGGAGATCACATCGAATAAGATCCTGCTTGTCGGTGGCTGTGTCCTTTTGCTGTTAATACTTGGAATCCTGTTTGAATTTATTTATGAGCTGGATTTCAGTTCTGTGAGGACAGTAGCGGATAATTATGTTTTTGCGATCGATAATTCCGGTTCCATGCAGGACAATGATCCCAATCAGGAACGAGTGGCCGCGATCAAACAGCTTTTAAGTAACCGTGATGAGGATGTGGAATTTGCGGTATATACATTTTCAGAGGATATCCGCTGCATTCGTGAAATGATGCCGGTTTCCGCAGGAATCGAAGACTTTACCACAGAACCAAATGGAGGAACCCCTATTGTAGGTGTGCTGGGGAAGATCATGGATGACATGGAATCCGGAGCATTGCCCTACGATGAGGGAACACAGGTGATCCTTCTGACAGATGGATATGCAACGGATAATGGTTTCTTTGACTTCCGGTTAAATAAGATCCTGAAGAAATATAACAGCAAAAAAGTAAGCGTCAGCACAGTTGGACTGGGAAGCGTTGATGAGAATATGCTGAATGATATTTCCGGAAAAACAGGCGGAATCAGTGTGAGAACAGATAATGTAGACGAGCTTGCAACGGCAATGGCATCTGCGGTGCGTGTAACAGATACCAGCAGAAACCTTCTTTCTGCCCGTGCGAGAACGAATTATAACTGGGCATATGCGCTGATGCGTATTGTTTTCCTGATCATTCTTGGTGCCGGTTTCCTGGGAATCAAGCTTTTGGCAGTGGACAATACAGCGAACCTGGGAATGATCCTGATCTCGTCACTGATCGGGATCGTGTTGGGAGCTCTGATCATGGAAGTAGGCCTGAGCCTGATCCTGAACGAATTTTTTGCACGTCTTCTGATGACGCTGCTGTTTGGAATGATGATCACGACTCTGGAAAAGACGATCGTAGAAACAGCAAGCGGAAATATAGGTGTCAGATTTATGTGATCATGTGACTGTCGGTCACTTTGTAAACAGTGATATTATGTGGGATCCACTGGTATATCAAAGATACAGATAAGGTGTACAAAAGAGCTTCGGTGTGGTATAATTCATCCGTATTGAGGCTCTTTTTACGTGTGAAATACTGTAAGATCAAGTTATTCATAGGAGGAATATAGAGAAATGAAACTGGGAATCGTGGGACTTCCGAATGTAGGAAAAAGTACACTTTTTAATTCACTGACCAAGGCCGGAGCAGAGTCAGCCAACTATCCGTTCTGTACTATTGACCCGAATGTGGGTGTTGTAACGGTACCGGATGAAAGACTGAATCTTCTGGGAGATTTTTACAAATCAAAGAAAGTAACACCTGCAGTGATCGAATTCGTTGACATCGCGGGACTTGTAAAAGGTGCATCCAAGGGAGAGGGACTCGGAAACCAGTTCCTTGCAAACATCCGTGAGGTAGATGCTATTGTTCATGTAGTACGCTGCTTTGAAGATTCCAATGTTGTCCATGTAGATGGAAATATTGATCCGCTCCGTGACATTGAAACGATCAATCTGGAGCTCGTTTTCTCAGATCTTGAGATCCTTGAGAGAAGAATTGCCAAGGTTACCAAGATAGCACGTATGGACAAAGAGGCTGCCAAAGAGCTTACATTCCTCGAAAAAGTAAAGGCTCATCTGGAGGACGGACAGCTTGCCATCACTCTTGAGACAGAGAATGAAGATGAGGATGCATGGCTTGCAACCTATAACCTTCTTACAGCGAAACCGGTGATCTATGCAGCCAACGTTGCAGAAGATGATATTGCGGATGATGGAGCAAATAATGCACATGTACAGGCTGTGCGTGAGTATGCATCCAAACAGAACAGCGAGGTATTTGTGATCTGCGCACAGATCGAGGAAGAGATTTCCGAGCTGGACGAGGATGAGAGAAAGATGTTCCTTGAGGATCTGGGACTTACTGAGTCAGGACTTGAGAAACTGGTACGTGCAAGCTATCATCTTCTCGGACTTATGAGTTTCCTGACAGCAGGAGAAGATGAGACAAGAGCATGGACGATCAAGATCGGAACCAAGGCACCTCAGGCAGCAGGTAAGATCCATACAGATTTCGAACGCGGATTTATCAAGGCAGAGGTTGTAAATTACCAGGATCTTCTGGACTGTGGTTCCTATGCAGGTGCCAGAGAGAAAGGCCTTGTCCGTATGGAAGGAAAAGATTACGTTGTACAGGATGGAGATGTGATCTTATTCCGATTTAATGTTTGATCATCAGCAGTCAGTAATTAACGGGCAGAGAAAAATCGGTATCAAGAATATATAACAGGTGATTTTATGGATATGTCAATTCGTTTTCCCGGCCTGAAACTGGTTTTGGACTATGTTCCGAAATCATTTGAGATTTTTGGATTTGAGATTACGATCTATGGTGTTCTGATCGCGGTCGGAATGCTCCTCGGAATCTTTTTTGTGGTGCTGGAAGCCAGAAGAAATCATGAGGATCCGGATGGATATCTGGATCTGACTATCATAACGCTGATCGCAGGCGTGATCGGTGCAAGGCTTTTGTATGCGGCTTTTTCGTGGAGTCTGTACAAAAATGATCCGGGGCAGATCCTGAATGTACGATCCGGTGGAATGCTTTTTTATGGTGGCCTTCTGGGCGGAGTCCTGAGCGGCGCGGTTTACTGCCGGCTCCGCAAAAAGTCATTCTGGAAAATGGCAGATCTTGCCTGTATGGGAATCCTTATCGGGCAGATAATAGGAAAGTGGGGAAGTTTCTTTAACAGAGAATCGTTCGGAGAATATGCAGATAATATTTTTTCCATGCAGATTCCGCTGACTGCGGTAAGAGCAGGAGAGGTAACTACCGCGATGCGCGAAAATCTTCAGACCGCAGACGGATTATCCTGGATCATAGCGCAGCCACTGTTTTTATATGAGAGTCTCTGGTGTCTGCTTGTATTTCTGATGCTTATGATGCATCTTCGAAAAAGGGTATTTCAGGGAGAGATTTTTTTGAGATATCTGGCGGGATATGGTCTGGGGAGAGCTGTGATCCAGTGGTTCCGCACAGATAAGGTATATTTTCCGGGAACAGAAATTGATGTTTCCTTAGTGATTTCAGGTGTGCTTTTTGTCTTATGTACAGTGATCGTTACGGTGAAGCTTGTAATGGCGAGGAAGCGTGCCCGGGTACGAAAGAGAAGAATCGAAAAAGATTACCAGGCAGAAAAAGAAGCCGCAGAACAAAGAGAACAGGCAATGGAGAATCTGGAAACAGAAACTGTACAGGGAGAAAAATATGAGTCAGGAGAAAATACGTCAGAAGGAGAAGAACCTCCGCAGAGCAGCACTTCTTCAGCAGCTGCAGGAGGAACGGAAGAAACTGGACAACCAGATCCAGTCCCGGAGCGACCTTCTGAAGAATCTGGAAGCCAGTCAGAGAGTTGACCGCATTCTGGAATTATACTATCAGAACTGAAACGATTTCAGAACATAAGAAAGCACTGTCCGGCAGGAAAAGTCAGAAAGACATATCCTGCAGGACAGTGCTTTTTTATATAATACAAAAGAACTTCCGGGCAGGTGTGTGCCATGGCAATATCAGTACATTTTACGAAAATCCAGAGGGGTGGTCCCGGTGATCTTACGGAACATGGCAATAAAATGACTGGCATCGGAGAAACCGGAAGCACCGGCAACATCCTGGATCTTCATATCCGGTTTGGACAGAAGGAGCTCTCTGGCGCGGCTGATACGGTACATTGTAACATACTCATAAACAGAGCAGCCAAGGAAGCGCTGAAACAGACGGGAGAGATACTGAGGAGAAACAAAAACACTCTGGCTCAGCTCGGCGGCTGTGATGTCATTCTGGTAACTGGTTTCGATTTCTTTTATTACAGGGAGCACATATCTCTGATAAAGCGGATTATCCTGGATTTTTGGAGAGGCAGCGCAGTCCATGAAATTCATAAGAAGATTGTAACAGTCCGAGGAAAGCGATTTCATATTCGGTGTCGGCTGGTGGTATTTTCGAAGGGAATAGGAGATCAGTTTACGGATATTTAAGCCCTGCTCTTTCGGGGTGAGGATCACTTCCTGATTGTCTGTCATAGAAGGGATACTGCCTGCGAGAGTCCCGGTAAATGTGGCAAACATGGTAATCCATGAGGTGGATTCCCGGTGATAGGAGTGGGGAACCGATGGTGCGATGAGAATCCCCTCGTTTGCACCCAGGGTATATTGTTTCCCGCGGACTTCGATACGTCCGGTACCTTTTTCCGTCTGGAGATAATGGTAGTAGGGATAGCCATCCGGGCGTGATATGTTATCCTGGTTCCAGTGATTCCCAAGAGATTCAAACATAAACGGAGCACTGACGGGAGTGTTTCTGAAATAAATAGACATATTTTTCACCTGTTTCTAAATGTTATATATTTTGGTGAAACATATTATACCATAATCTTTAAGTTTATACTATAATAATGTACAGACAGAAATGAAGTAACGAAAATACAACTGTAAAACACAGTATTTCAGGAAATTCAGTCAATATTTACCGGAATACAAAAGCCGGACAGGAGGAAAACATGAAAAAATTTGATTATTCTCTGGTGAAAGATCCACAGTATTTCTGTGACGGAAGAATGGAAGCGCATTCGGACCACATGTATTATCGCAGTGAGGAAGAACGGGAAGATGAGGAAACTTCCTATCGCCACAGCCTCAACGGACTCTGGAAATTCCACTATGCAAGAAATTATGCAAGTACAGTTGCAGGATTTGAGGAGGACGCATATTCCTGCAAGGACTGGGAAGATATTTATGTACCGGCGCATATCCAGATGGAAGGATATGATGTACCACAGTATGCCAATGTCCAGTATCCATGGGAAGGTCACGAGGAACTTCACCCGGGACAGATCCCGGAGCGTTTTAACCCGGTGGGAAGCTATGTGAAATATTTCCATGTGCCGGAAAACATGAAAGGAAAAAGAGTATTTATCTCTTTCCAGGGAGCAGAAAGCGGACTGGCTTTGTGGCTCAACGGAACTTTTGTGGGATACAGTGAAGATTCTTTTACCCCTTCAGAATTTGAGCTTACAGAGTATCTGAAAGAGGGCGAGAACAAACTGGCAGCCCAGGTATTCAAATGGACAGCCAGCAGCTGGTGCGAAGACCAGGACTTTTTCCGCTTTTCCGGAATTTACAGAGATGTTTATCTTTATACCGTGCCGGAGGTTCATGTCTATGATCTTAAGATCCGTGCGATCCCGGATGAGACCCTTAAAAAAGCAAGTCTTGAGATCGTGACAAAAACCTGGGGAAAAGGAAAACTGAAACTTACACTTTCCAGAAAAGGCGAGATCCTTTTGCAGGATGAAAAAGCTCTGGACGGTGAAGATACCTGTACATGGGAAATTTTAAACCCTCTGCTCTGGAGTGCGGAAGAACCGAATCTTTATGATCTTGACATGGAAGTGTATGATGAGAACGGAATGCTCCAGGAGATCATTCCCGAAAAAGTCGGTTTCCGCCGCTTTGAGATGAAAGACGGTATTATGACCCTCAACGGCAAACGTATTGTGTTTAAGGGAGTAAACCGTCATGAATTCAGCTCCGTCACGGGAAGACACGTATCCCGGGAGGAACTGATCCAGGATATTGTGACTATGAAGCAGAATAATATCAATGCCATCCGTACCTGCCATTATCCGGATGCTTCTCCGATCTACCGCCTCTGTGATGAGTACGGCCTTTATATGATCGCGGAAAACAATCTGGAATCTCATGGTTCCTGGGATGTGGCAGAACTTACAGGAGACTACACAGATATTGTTCCTCATAACAAACCGGAATGGCTTGGTATGATGCTGGATCGTGTAAATTCCATGTACCAGCGTGACAAAAATCACCCGGCAATCCTGATCTGGTCATGTGGAAATGAGTCCTTTGGTGGAAAAGATATCTTTGAGATGTCCGAATTTTATCGTAAGAATGATCCTACAAGACTTGTGCATTATGAAGGCCTTTTCCATGACAGAAGCTATAATGCAACCAGCGATATGGAAAGCCAGATGTATCCGTCTGTAGAAGCAATTAAGGAATTCCTAGCAAAAGATGACAGCAAGCCGTTTATCTGCTGCGAGTACACTCATGCAATGGGAAATTCCTGTGGCGCAATGCATAAATATACAGATCTTACTGACACAGAACCGAAATATCAGGGTGGTTTCATCTGGGATTACATTGACCAGTCCATTTATAAAAAAGACCGCTACGGAAAAGAATTCCAGGCATACGGCGGTGATTTCGGTGAGCGTCCGACGGATTATAATTTCAGTGGAAACGGTATTGCATATGGCGGTGACAGAACTCCGTCTCCGAAGATGCAGGAGGTCAAATTCAATTACCAGAATATCACTGCGGAGGTAACAGAAAATGCTGTAAAAGTTATCAACAAAAACCTGTTTGTAAATACCGATACGTTCCGCTGTGAAGTGACTCTTGCAAAGAATGGACATGTCCTTTGTACAGAGACACTGGAGACATCCGTAGAGCCGTTAAGCGAAAAAACATACGCCCTTCCTTTTGGAAAACAGCAGAGAACGGGCGAATATACAGTGACCGTATCCTTCCTTCTCAGAGAAAAAACACTCTGGGCAGAGGCAGGACATGAGGTTGCATTTGGACAGTATATTTACAAGGTAGAAGGAGAGGAGAAAGCTCCGGTTTCCGGTGTGGAGATCGTGAGAAGCCTTCACAACATCGGCGTTCGCGGAGAGAATTTTGAGGTGATGTTCTCCGTTCTCAATGGTGGGCTGGTTTCGTATAAATATGCAGGAAGAGAAATGATCGAGGCAATTCCGAAGCCGAATTTCTGGAGAGCACCTACAGATAATGACTGTGGAAATCAGATGCCGATGCGTTACGCACAGTGGAAGATTGCCAGCATGTACGCAAGCCACAAAGAGTTCCGCAGGGGAATGTATGGTCCGTCCAACGCCCCGGAGACAACTGTCCATGATAACAGTGTGGAGGTTGCCTTTACTTACATCATGCCGACGACACCGGTCAGCGAGTGCCGCCTTGCCTACGAAGTATTCGGAGATGGAAGGGTAAAAACTACCCTGACCTATGATCCGGTAAAAGAACTGGGGGATATGCCGGAGTTTGGTGTACTCTTTAAATTCAATGCAGATTATGACCATGTCAAGTGGTATGGACTTGGACCTGCGGAAACTTATGCAGACCGCAAACATGGCGCAAAACTTGGCATCTATGAGAATATGGTGACAGACAATCTGGCACGTTATCTGGTAACGCAGGAATGTGGCAGCAAAGAAGGCGTACGCTGGGCAAAGATCACAGACAGAAAGGGCAGGGGAATGCTCTTTGAGATGGATGAGAAAAACGGCCCGATGATGTTCTCCGCACTTCCATATACCCCTCATGAAATGGAAAATGCCATGCATCCATATGAACTTCCGGAAATCCATTATACTGTTGTCCGTGCCGCAAAGGCACAGATGGGTGTGGGAGGAGATGACAGCTGGGGTTCCTATACCCACCCGGAATATCTTCTTGACACCGATAAAAAAATGGAATTTTCTTTTGTATTCAAAGGACTTTAAATGTCATAAAAAAACAGAACATAAAGGCTGAAAAAAAGCTTCCGGAAACCATCCGGAAGCTTTTTTATTTCATAATAATGCACAGAAAATATACATGCTGAAAAAAAACCTGTGGATATTTCATGAAAAGAAAAAAAACTTGGATATGCACTTGTTTTTTCATGGTAAATAGTTTAGAATGATTACATAAGTGGTAGAAAGTGGTGAATAGTGGTAGCGAATGGGGCTGAGTGGCAGAACACACCATTTGCACCCTGGAAACACGAAGGGGAGAATCGTGTTTCACGAGAGTAGGTGGGTTTCATGTTCATGGGCGAGTATAATCATACGATCGATGCGAAGGGGCGTCTGATCATCCCATCCAGGTTCAGGGAACTCTTAGGGGAAGAGTTCGTACTGACCAGAGGGCTCGATGGTTGCCTTTCCATTTATCCGATGGATGAATGGGCTGCCTTTGAAGAGAAACTCCGAGCATTACCACTTACAAATAAAGACGCAAGAACCTTTTCACGTTTCTTTGTAGCCGGAGCTACGACATGCCAACTGGATAAGCAGGGGAGAATTCTGGTGCCGCAGACGCTGCGCCAATTCGCTGGTCTGGAGAAGGATGTGGTGCTTACGGGTAATCTGAACCGGATTGAGGTATGGAGCAAGGAGAAGTGGAGCGAGAATTGCAATTATGATGACATGGACAGCATTGCGGAGAGCATGCAGAACATTGGAATCGTCATTTGAGCATAGCGCAGGTAGAAATCCCACAGGAGACGGATATGGAATTTAAGCATAAATCTGTATTACTCGATGAGACCATTGAAGGCTTAAGGGTAAAGCCGGATGGAATCTATGTGGATGGCACTTTAGGAGGAGCGGGACACGCCACAGAGGTGTGTAAGAAACTTTCTGCCAAGGGGAGATTTATTGGCATAGATCAAGACCAGGATGCGATAATTGCTGCGAGTGAACGGCTGTCAGCCTTTAATCAGGTGACAATCATTCGCAGCAATTATTGTTACATGGCAGATGAGTTAAGATCCCGTGGCATTGAGAAAGTGGACGGGATCCTGCTGGATTTAGGAGTGTCATCTTATCAGCTGGATAACGAAGAGAGAGGTTTTTCCTATCGGTATGATTCTCCTCTGGACATGCGAATGGACAGAAGGCAGAGCCGTACAGCCGGAGATATTGTCAACGGCTATGAAGAACGGGAACTTTATCGTATTATCCGCGATTACGGCGAAGATAAATTCGCCAAGAATATAGCGAAACATATCGTGGCTGCCAGAGCGCAGGCACCGATTCAGACAACCGGGGAACTGACAGAAATCATAAGGGGAGCCATCCCCATGAAAGTACAGGCTACAGGAGGACATCCGGCCAAGAGGACTTTTCAGGCGATACGCATTGAGCTGAACAGAGAGCTTGATGTGCTCCGTGATTCTCTGGACGGAATGATCGATCTTCTGGATGACGGAGGAAGGATCTGTATCATCACATTCCATTCTCTGGAAGACAGGATCGTAAAAACGATTTTCCGCAAAAATGAAAATCCATGTACCTGTCCGCCGGATTTTCCGGTTTGTGTATGCGGAAAGAAATCAAAAGGTAAAGTGATCACAAGGAAACCGATCCTTCCTAGTGAACAGGAGATGGAGGAGAATCCGAGATCAAAAAGTGCGAAGCTTCGTATTTTTGAACGAAAGCTGTAAATGAGTTTTTAAAGATGGAAGGTAGGCAAATGGCGAAGACAGGAAGAGGGACTACAGCCAGAAGAAATCGGAATACCGTCAGGAACAGCAGAGAAATGTATGTTCAGGGAAATGCGGTAAAAAGGTTACAGGAAGTTCCTCGCAGAACTGATCTGCCCGATGTACAGGAAAGGCGTCGGCTGGCCCGGGAGAGAAATCAGAAATCCGCAGTTCCGGTAACACCTGTGAAGCAGGCGGCGAACAGGAAGATACAGCGGAACAGAGAAAAAGCGATGGCTATGAATAAAGGCTTCGTTCTGTTTCTCACTGCGGTTTCCATTGCGGTATTATTTACCTGCATCAATTATCTGCAGGTAAAATCAGAAATCACGGCGAGTATGAAAAATGTTGCAAATCTGGAATCTGAGCTTGCCCAGCTGAAGGAAGATAACGATGCATATTACAGTCAGGTTACTTCTGATGTTGATATCAGCGCGATCAAGAAAAAGGCAATCGGCGAGCTTGGGATGAAATATCCTTCTGAGGATCAGATACAGACATATGTTACCGAGGGTAACAGCTATGTAAGACAGTATCAGGATGTGGATACGCACAAGTAACAGATGTACAGTTTTTTGAGCAGGTGATCGATTGAGTACAAGAAGGCGCAGGCCGGTAAAAAAAATTAATAAGAATATGAAAAAAAAGCTGGCAGTACTATTTTCTTTAGTGGTGTTGGCTTTAGTTGGTTTGGTGGCAAGAATTACCTATATTAATGCCACAAGCGGAAGTAAATACAGAAAACAGGTGCTGAGTCAGGCACAGCAGAAATATGAAAATCAGACACTCCCCGCCAAAAGGGGAGATATTTATGACCGGAATGGAAATATTCTGGCAACAAGCAACAAGGTCTATAATGTAATTCTTGACTGTCTGGAAGTCAACAAGGATGAGGACTCTGTGGAGCCGACCATCAAGGCTCTTGTGGAAGTACTTGGCCTGGATGAGGAGGAGATGCGTAAGCTTCTCAACGATGACAGCACAAAGAGCAGTCAGTATCAGATTGTCAAGAAACAGATCTCCATGGATGATAAGAAAGCCTTTGAGAGCTATGAGAATCCGGGGGATGACATTGAGCTGAGCGCCGCTCAGAAGAAAGAGCGTTCCAAGGTCACAGGAGTATGGTTTGAGGAGGATTACTTAAGATCTTATCCGTTCAACGAAACAGCCTGTGACACCATTGGTTTTACACTTTCCAGAGATGTGGCAGATGCAGGTCTGGAGGGTTATTACAATGCAACGCTTACCGGTGTTGACGGAAGACAGTATGGATACATCAACAATAATTCTGATGTGGAGCAGACGATCATAGAGCCCACCGACGGAAAAAGCATAGAAACTTCCCTTGACCTGGGGCTTCAGCAGATTGTGGAGAAGTATGTAAATACTTTTGAAGAAAAAATGGGAGCCAAGAATGTCGGTGTCATTATCGAAGATCCAAAAACAGGAGAAATTCTGGCCATGGATGGTGGTGACCGTTACGATCTGAATAATCCGAGAGACCTTTCCAACGTTTATTCCGAGAGTGAGATTGCGGCCATGAACGATGAGGAAACCGTAGATGCTCTGAACGGAATGTGGAGTAATTTCTGTGTGACAGACGCATACGAACCGGGATCAGTAGTAAAGCCCATTGTTATGAGTTCTGCTCTTGAGATGGGAGCCATTTCCGAGACAGATAATTTTGTCTGTGACGGAGGACAGTCCTTTGGTGCGGAAGGAGCTACGACATTTATTAAATGCGCGGTATGGCCCGATGCCCATGGAACAGAAGCACTTTCCGATGTTATTGCCAATTCCTGTAACGATGGTATGATGCAGATCGCGGCGAAAATGGGAAAAGATAATTTCCTCAAAACGCAGAGTACGTTCAACTTCGGAACAAGAACCGGTATTGACCTTCCGAATGAGGGAAGCGGTGTAATCCACACCAGCGAGACCATGGGAGAGACAGAGCTTGCATGTTCCGCATTTGGACAGGGATATACGCTGACGATGATCCAGGAGATCAACGCCATGTGTTCCGTTATCAATGGTGGATATTATTATCAGCCACATCTGGTAACCAGGATCAAAGACAGCAGTGGTGGAATTGTGAAGACGATTTCTCCGACTCTGATGAAACAGACCATTTCCGAGAAGATATCCGCAGATATCCGCTCCTATATGGCAGCCAGTGTAGATCACGGTACCAGCCGTACTTCTAAGGTTCAGGGCTACAGCTCCGGTGGTAAAACCGGTACAGCCGAGAAGCTTCCACGAGGCAATGGCAAATATCTGGTATCTTTTATCGGCTTTGCACCGGCGGATGATCCGGCTCTTGTGATTTACGTTGTTGTAGATGAGCCGAATGTAGAGGATCAGGCAAGCAGTACTTATGCACAGTATATTGCCCAGGGAATCCTTTCCGAAGCGCTTCCGTATCTGAATGTGCAGCCGGATGAGGCTGAGGACGGCGAAGTTCCGACTACAGAACTGTGGGATATCTTTAAGGGAATCAGTGATTCCGCAACAGGATCTGCTACTGACGGACAGAAGGAAGCAATCTCCAATGAAGATGTTCCAAGCCCGCCGGAAGATGCTTCCGAGGACGAAGATACAGAAGATAACAACGATATGCAGAGTGACGGCCTTACCAATGAAGAGGCCGGCCTGGAATAAGATTTTGAATACCCTCTCAGGGAAATGTCATATATTACAATGACAATCTCTGAGGGGGATTTTTTTATGATCCGGACCATGGTTTATCACAGGAAAAAGATCCGGGTGGTTTTTGTGATCTGTGCGCTGCTTCTTCTGGGGCTTGTGGGGAGACTTCTGTATCTGATGGGAGCACAGGCTGAATATTATTCAAAAAAAGCAGATGATCTTCACGAGAGGGAACGTGACATCAAGGCTGCCAGGGGAAAAATTCTGGATATCAATGGAAATATTCTGGCAGATAACCGGACAGTCTGTACTGTATCCGTGATACACAGCCAGATTAAAGATCCGGAAAAAGTGATCCAGGTACTTGCGAAAGAACTGACCATGGATGAAGAGACCATCCGGAAAAAAGTAGAAAAAATTTCTTCTATTGAAAGAATTCGAACAAATGTGGAAAAAGCAACCGGGGATGCGATCCGTGAGTATGCACTTGCGGGAGTGAAAGTGGATGAAGATTACAAAAGATATTATCCCTGTGGTTCCCTTGCCTCCAAAGTGCTGGGATTTACAGGGGGTGACAATCAGGGAATCATTGGCCTTGAGGTGAAATATGATGAGATCCTGAAAGGCGAACCCGGGAAAATTCTCACAGTTACCGATGCACGTGGAGTGGAAATTGACGGGACCGGAGAACGGCGGAAGGAACCAGTGGCGGGAAATACACTGCGGACCAGTCTGGATGTTAACATCCAGAAATATGTACAGCAGGCGGCTCTGAAAGTGATGGAGGAAAAACAGGCGGAGCGGGTCTCCATTCTTCTTATGAATCCTCGGAATGGGGAAATCTATGCCTGTGTCAATGTTCCGGAATTTGACCTGAATGATCCGTTTACTTTGAATACAGAAGAAACAGCAGCAGATGGAAAAAAGAAGCAGGATCTTCTGAACCAGATGTGGAGAAATCCCTGTCTGAATGATACTTATGAACCAGGATCTACTTTCAAGATCATTACCATGGCAGCGGGACTGGAAGAAGGGGTTGTGTCAACCGAAGATCGTTTTTTCTGCCCGGGGTATAAAGTGGTGGAGGACCGGAGGATTCACTGTGCAAAAAGAACCGGACATGGTGCACAGAACTTTGTAGAGGGTGCACAGAACTCCTGCAACCCGGTGTTTATTGAGGTGGGACTGCGGCTGGGAGTAGATAATTATTATAAATACTTTAAACAGTTCGGACTTTTGAAAAAAACAGGAATTGATCTTCCGGGAGAAGCTGGAACGATCATGCATAACCCGAAAAATATGGGAGAGGTGGAACTTGCCACCGTATCCTTTGGCCAGTCGTTTCAGATCACGCCGATCCAGCTGGCAACAACGGTCAGTGCGATCATCAATGGCGGAAACCGGATCACTCCTCATTTTGGGATCAGTGTGGAAAGCGCAGACGGAACAGAAGTGCAGACACTGGAATATCCGGTGGAAACGGGGATCGTGTCCAAAGAAACTTCACGGACAGTACGGACGATTCTGGAAACGGTAGTTTCAGAAGGTTCCGGGAAAAACGCCGGGATCGAAGGTTTCTCCATCGGGGGAAAAACAGCTACCTCTCAGACTCTGCCCAGAGGTTCCGGCAGATACATTTCTTCATTCCTGGGATTTGCACCGGCAGAAGACCCGAAAGTTCTGGCCCTGTGCATTATCCATAATCCTCAGGGCATGTATTATGGCGGAATCATTGCCGCACCGGTAGTAAGAAGTATTTTTGAAAATGTGTTGCCCTATCTTGGAATTGCGAAGACCGTCACGCAGACTCCATCCGGGGAAAACCGGGCAGATGGGGTTGATTAATGAAAGGAAAAGCCTTATACTGTTGAAGAAGTATAAAAAAACGAAAGAATTAGAGGTGTGAGGATGGAGTTTCATGTTGTGATCCCTGTGCTGATCTCATTTGCGATCAGCCTTGTATTAGGACCGATTGTTATCCCTTTTTTAAGAAGACTTAAAATGGGACAGACAGAGAGAGAGCTGGGCGTGCAGTCCCACCTGAAAAAGAACGGTACCCCCACCATGGGCGGAGTGATCTTTCTCATTGCGACAACTGTAACATCACTGTTTTATATCAGAGATTATCCGATGATCATCCCGGTACTTTTCCTGACCCTGGGATTTGGACTGATCGGATTTCTGGATGATTATCTGAAAGTAGTCCTGAAACGTTCAGACGGACTTCTGCCATGGCAGAAAATGGCACTGCAGATTGTTGTGACAGCTGTATTTGCTTTTTATCTTGTGAATTATTCCAACGTATCCCTGACCATGAAGATCCCGTTCTGGAGCGGACATTATCTGAATCTGGGATGGTTTGCGGTTCCGGTGCTGTTTTTTGCAGTTATCGGTACAGTAAACGGAGTAAACTTTACCGACGGACTTGACGGACTGGCATCCAGTGTTACCCTGAT
>UMJB01056899.1_pt1 | contig 31334 bp, 30 predicted proteins | sample 1965961 | NCBI WGS metagenome assembly UMJB01 (sample SAMEA4836139, study PRJEB28245) | human gut metagenome | biome: gut microbiome; material: fecal sample | place: Denmark | collected 2008
AAACTCCACTGTGCTGAACAGGCTTAAAGCCTAACAATAAAAAATAGCACCTTCACTCTAGCAAAGTAAGGTGCTATTTCTATAGTTTCATACTCGCCGGAAACAGATAGGTTTCGTCTATCGTGCCGACTTCCTTATTATTTTACTTTTATTACTTTTTTCACTTCTGGACCGTTTCCGTATCCTTTTCCTAATGCTGTACTAATTCTGATCGTCAGCTTTTTACCTTTTCTTACTCCATTAGGAACCCATACGGTATAACTCTTCTTGCTTCCTTTTACCCAGTTGCCAGCAACCCACATACCGCCAACTTTTGGTACTTTTTTCTTTAAAGTTACTTTTACTTTATATCTGGTATAAGTATAAGGTGGTACCCATTCATAACGTGAAACGCGTCCGCCGATCCAGTGTTTTCGCCACCAGCCTCTCACTGTTACCTTTTTCCTCTTTACAACTTTTATTGATTTCACGGCTGGTTTCTTGCTAGATCCTGTTTTCATCGTTACTACGTCAGATGGATCTCCTGTCATACCATTTGCATAAGACTGTAAACGGAACTTGTAATTTGTCAAAGGCTTTAATCCTTTTATCGTAACTGGATTACTGGTACCGCAAGAGTTGTATCCTATTGTTTTTGCTGTCGTCCATTTACCTTTTTTCAGGACCTGAATCCTTACGGAAGTGTTCCGTTTATTCGGATAATCTATCCAGAACTTCGCAGAATTATAACCAGTAGCCACACGTGGTTTCTTCAATTTCTCTGCCGGACTGATCACGTAAGTTGTAAATGTCTTTCCATTTGTTGTCTTAAATGTGATCCATGCATGTCTTCCTGGTGTCGTAGCTTTTGATGGGATTCCATCATAATCAACTGTGTTGGAATTATACCAATCCCATGTCTTTCCACTAAGGTGATCATATACCTCGATGATCTTATCGTCAGAATTCGCTGGCATCGTCTGTGCTATAACTTTTTTCTTGCCTATATCCTCAAGATTGATCTCACTTGGTGAACAAGTAACTCCATTAGCATAAATCCAGTTGTGACCGTTTAGGTTGAACATGAATGTTGCCGGATAATAAGCTGACTTATCAACAGATATACATACATAATATGTATCCTTTGTTAAAGTTATCGGACCTGGATTCCACTGTTCTACCTTACTACTCAAGTCACTTTTTGCTGTAGCTTCTTTGTATATCATTTCACCACGAGAATTATACATTCGAATATAAGTATTGTTAAAACCAAAATGACCGCTTCTTTCTTTTTCAGCCAACTCAAACGTTGGATTGATCACTGCTCTATCACTAACATTAAACTTATACCAACGCTCATCTTTTCCTACCTGGGCTGTAACACCTTCAAAGAGACTGTACTGCATACCAGATAATGGAATTTCTATTGCTGTATCTTGATTAAGACCAATGGCTTTATCTTTACTCTTTACTTCTTTATTGAGATACTCTGATTTCATAGTAATCGTAGCTGAAGTTGAAGAATCAAAAATAACTTCACAAGCATTCTTCATTTTCTGCCCTGGATACAGATAAAGTATATTTGCATCAGCCGGCACTGCATTTTCACGGCTAACACACTCATGACCTCCCACTTTTATCCGCATACGATAATTCTTACTCTTTGGTGTGACATTATTATCCAATGTTATTTTCACTGGTTTCGCTGTTTTATTAGTTATCGTAAAAGAATGCGTAGAATCTGATGATTTAGACACGGTAATAGATGATGATGGTTTTATACTTCCTGATTCATCAACATAAATATCATGCTCCTTTGCATTAACATCAACACCTGCTATAAATCCGAATCCAAACACCAAAGCACATAGCAGCAATGCCTTCATAAAATAGTTACATATTCGTCTTTTTCTCTCTTTTTTCATAATTCGCCCTCCTGTTTATTCTCCAACGAAGTTGGGTGGGTTTCCGTTCTAAAACCATTAAGTTTTCTATGAAAATTATAACAAATATGTTCTATTTTTACCCTGTCCTTAAGTACAGGTTTCTTGTTTTTGTTGTATATATAGACTGAATTATCACATATATTTTTCTGGGCTGCTTGGAATAATAAAGTTCTTATTCGTGACTGCAATCGCAAGCCTTGTTTTATTGGCATATCCAGTTTTGGATAAAATATTGGATATATGAAACTTTACCGTTCTTTGGGATATGTGCATGCGTTCAGCAATTTCACTATATTCAAGTCCTTCACATACAAAGCGCAGCACTTCAATCTCTTTTGCGGTAAGCTCTGAACTATCAGCAAGCCCCAGCTTTACACTCGGTGTCTTATCCGGGAAAATACTTTCTCCTGCCATTGTTCGTTCTATGACATCGATCAGGTTCTCCGGGCTGATATCTTTATACCAGAAACTGTCCACTTTCGCTTCCTTGGCTCTCTTTAAATATCCGACTTCTACCATTGAAGTTACGATAATTATTTTTATGCCTGGAAATTCTGCTTTAATTTCTGTTGCCGCTTCTATGCCGTCTTTATTCCCCGCTGTGCATACATCCATCAAAATCAAGTCGATCTGTTCCCGTCTACAAACGGCCAGCGCAACATCTGCTCCATTTACGCTGGCAGAAAGTGCGTATTTGCCACTGTCTAAAAGTATTCTTTCCATATTTTCACGAGGCATCCTCTGATCCTCTACGATCAATACTTTCTTCATTTTTGCTCTCCTTCTTCTGAAATGTTATTGTCAATGCAAAATACGGAATAGACTGTATCTGCATTTCCCCGCCATGATCAAATATATGCCGGGAAAGATTATATAGTCCCCCTTTTGGAACAACTTCTTTCTCTGGTGCTACCCCATTATTTGTAATGCGAATACGATAAAAATCATTATTTTCCTGCATCGTTATAAAAAGTTCTGTCGCACCAGCATGACATACACCATTCGTCAGGCACTCTCTCATCGCAAGTATATATATATTGGCATAATCTTCGTTCTTAGGCAAAGAGCCAAGGCATTCTATCTTCACACCAAGAGTTTTCGCATCCTGCAGAAATTGTTCAAATTCTCCTTCCCCAAAAGGCTGCTGATTATCATTCCAGATTGCATTTACCGCCTGACAAAGTAATCTGACCGCATCGCTGTAATCTTCACTTCCCTGCAATAAATTCTGCCGGATCGCTGTCAATCCCGCACCCATCTGATCATGCAGTTTTGTCTTGGCAGCAAGCACTTCCCTTTCTCTTGTCAAGATCAATACATTGTCAGAAAGATATCGAAGTTCCCTTGATATTTCTTTCAGCTTCTCCGTCTGCTTTGTCAAATTTATTTTCTCATGATATTGCTTTGTAACATCCATAAAAACAGCTTCTATATAAATCTTACCATCTCTGTCTCTGACTTCATTTTCCCGATAATCCCATACCTTCCCATCTGGGAAAATATAAGTGTCTTTTTTACCTGCAAGCCTGATCACACCGTTTTGTATACTTGTATGAAGTGCATCTCGTAACTCACTGAATTCTTGCAGATCTTTATGCGCAAGAATCCTAAAAAGCTGATATATCTGCGTATTGGCAAGCTTCACTGTTCCATCAGAATTAAAATAGCAGATGCCTGTCGGAAGAAGATTCATCGCTTCTTTGATTGAATTCCGATTAACTTTTTCTTTTGATATCCTTTTTAATCTGATGCCTTCCCAAATAAGCAAAAAATCAATGGCACCGACAATACACCAGATAACCCATATCGGAACAGGCAACACTTCATAATAGTTTGCTCCCTTATCGATCTGCCCGAACGAATATACCAGATGATTCAACAGGAAAAACAAAAGTAAAAGAACTAAAACATTCCAATTCCATTTCTCCAGGCGCATATCATAAAATATAATAAGCAAAAATAAAGCACCTGCCAGACTGAGCAACACCATCGTCATCAACAACGTCTGCATTACTTTTCACCTGCCTTTTTTATGGTAAATGTAAATTTCCATATACCGTCTTCATTTTCACCTTGATCCGTCTTGGCAAAGAATGAGTTCAGATCATCTTCACTTTCTACTTCCATACAAAAAACCATCTCTTCTCCACACGGACGAATCTTTACCCACATAAATTTAATAGAATCTACACAGGCTTCTAATATTGATTCAAAAAAGCTATAAATGCGAACCGCATCCCTCACATAAATACGCTCCCCTGCTGGGGCTGTAAGTGCACATTCTATCCCCATCAGCCTCAAGCTGCTAAAAGACTCCTCCAAACAAGCTCCAAGCTCTGCAATATCTGACACGGCTTCTCTTTCTCCAATAAAGATCAAATTCCCATATCTTTTTATGTATGTTCCGATCAAACTGATCTTAGCCAGCAGCCTGCGGCTCTCTGCCAGATCTTCTTCCTCTTCGTATCGAATCAGCAATTCATTCAACAGCCCGATCTGTCCAGCAGTCTGTGTCTGCAGTTTGTCATATAAGCGGTTCTTTTCCCGCAACATATAAATCTTTGCCTTTGTCTGATAATTTTCCTGTTCCAGACAATTACTCTCTTCGATCGTCTTTCTATTTTCTTCCAATCGATCAAGCAACATCATGATATCTTCAATATCTTCCTGCCATAAAATATGTCCACCCTGAATCGGCCTGTTTTTGATCATTGTTTTCTTATCAATCCTAACTTCTTCCTTCTCCGCTTCCCTCATCACCATTTCTGAAAGCTTCATTGCATTAGCAGAAGTATATATGACATGATAATCCTGGTCTGTGATCTGCGCTCCCATTGTACATACTTCAAATAGCTGTTCATATCCTGTATTTGTCTGAATCAACCCGCAGTGAAGGCAGCTCTCAAATATGCACATAAACATCAGACATAACGCCGCTGTGATATCTCCACCAATAACCTGCATCCACTCTGCACCACTTGCATAAATAATGGCATAAATAATAGAAATACAAATCCCTATGATCGGCAAATACTTCTTTCTCCGAGATGACCTGCACTTATAAACCATTAAAACAAATGCCGATACTGCACAAATAACATCCCACAACAGTACGATATAATATCCCCACGCATAACTGTAACCTTTATCCGTCCATACTTCACCTGCCGAAAAAGAAAACACGAGCTGATGAAAATCATTTGTCAAAACAAGCAAGGAGCAAAGCGTTGTAGGAATATATAACAACTTTGACCATTTCGGTAAAGTATACTCTTCTGGCTGTCCAAGAAGAACTGCCATCTGTACCGCCGCCTGGGGAATAAACAACATCGGCAGATAATAACTGTACCATGAGTAACGCTCTACATTTACATCCATCGCGAAAAAGTACTTTATACTACGCACAATAAACCAGAAGATCATTAGTCCTGATATAAAAAGCAGTGTATTTTTTGCGGCTTTTTGAACGACTCGCTTATTAATGCTGATCCCCCATCCAATATATAGTCCAATATAGATCAATGTTCGTAAAACCCCAGCGATAATATAAATATATCTTGAACTTACCTTGCCTAAAATACGGCATATTATTGCAACGATCACCAATCCTGCAATAATAATTTTATTCAGATTTCTATTTTTCTGTAGTTCTTTTGTATTACAGCGCACATGCCACTTCCTTTATTTGAAATGTTTATTTTAACACTTACATCATAGCAATTAATATTTTTATTGTCCACGTCTTATTGTTTGTGTTATAATCTAGAAAGTTTATTAATTAAAAACATAATATACTTACTAAGGAAGTTGTCAGGCGGTAAAATTCTCTCTGCTCCGAGCCTTACGGAGAGAGGGGTGATATTATGAGTACATATGAAGAGTTTATGGTCATCATAAATGTTGCATTGTTAATCATTGCCATTCTGAACTATACACATAAAAAATAGCCGTTCTGCTCCCTGGTAAGAATAGAACGACTATAACGTAATATTTTCGCCGGAGCGGATGGGTTTGTTCCATCGTGCCGACTTCCTTAGTAAATATATTATAATCAATTTTCTTAGAATTATCAATATTTTTTCAACTTCAACTAAAAAAGCCCTAAAACCTAGGTAACTCCTAAGTTCTAAGACCTTTTCAGAACATCCATTTTTCAGTGAACATTATTTCTTCTTTTTATCTAGGTCAAAAAATGCAAGACATGCAGCCCCAATTAGCCCACAGTCTTCTCCCAACGCCGCTGGCACAATCTTCACATTGCTTTTTAGCGCATCATATACTTTCTCTTTTGCACGTTTTTCAATCTCTTCGATAAATCCAGGAATCTTTAATGCAACACTTCCACTTAGGACAAATAGCTCTGGATCAAGTACGCCATAAAGTGTTGCAATGAAGCTTGACAGATATTCATAAGCATCTTCCATGATCATTGCCGCAGTTTCATTTCCTTCCTGTGCAAGTTGATACACTTCTCCTGCATGGGCAGCTTCTAACCCTGCATCATTTGCCCTCTTTGTGATGGCTGTTCCACTGGCAATTGATTCAATGGAACCTTTCTTTAAATCTCCCTGTGATGGACCATTTTTCCATAAAATGCAGTTTGCTACTTCTTGTGCAAATCCTTTTGCTCCACGATAGATTTGTCCATCAATACATAATCCTGCACCAACTCCTGTTGAAATGGTCAGAAATTCTACGATCTTCTTTCCTTTTCCAGCCCCGATCACAGTTTCTGCAAGTCCTGCAAGGTTCGCATCATTTTCTAACTGCACAGAAATACCTGTAATCTTTTCTAATTCTTTTGTCAGTTCAAAATTATGCCACCCTGGAAGGTTTGGTGGTGTTAAAATAATCCCATTGATCAAGTCTAATGGCCCTGGACAAGAAATTCCAATCCCTTCGATTTTTTCTCCAAACCCTTTGATCACATCATTGATCTGGTTTAATGTTTTTATAGGATTTTTTGGATCTGATCCAAACTGAACTCTTTCTTTGATCTCATATTTCTCGTTGATCAGCGCAACTCTTGTATTTGTTCCCCCAACATCAATTCCTACTGCATATTTCATGATTTTCTTTCCCTCCTATATAAACGAAAAGGGGGACAACCGAAGCTGTCCCCTCTTTATGTTGTTGTTTGTAAATATCTTATTCGTAGTAATATTTAACTTTGTCTGCAGAATCAAATAAGTTAACTTTGTGAGCAATAACTTCTCTACAAGCTTTGATTGGTTCTGGATAGATTTCAAGAGGCTCTCTGTATTCTGGATGAGCATTCAATACTTCTCTACATTTATCATAGAATGCAACCTTGATATCACTTGAAATGTTAATCTTAGAAATACCGATTTTAACTGCTTTTGCGATTTCTTCATCTTTGTTGCTTGATCCACCGTGTAATACTAATGGAATATCAAGAGTATCTTTTAATATCTGTAAGATGTCAAGACGGAGTTCTGGTTTCATATCGCTTGGGTAGATTCCGTGAGCTGTTCCGATTGCTACTGCTAATGTATCAATTCCTGTTTTTTCAACAAAATCTTTTGCCTGATCAGGATCTGTATAGATAATTCCTGTTGTTCCACCTTCGATAGAGTTTCCTGTTGTTCCGATTGTTCCAAGTTCACTTTCTACAGATACGTTTGCAAGATGTGCAACTTCACATACTTTCTGAGTGATCGCAATATTTTCTTCATATGGTAGTTTAGAAGCGTCGATCATAACAGATGTAAATCCTGCCTGAATTGCTCTTACAACTGTTTCATATTTATCACCATGATCTAAATGAATAACAACTGGTACATCTGTTTTAGATGCTTCATAAATCATGCTCTGTATTAAACTGTTTTCAACAAAGTTAAACTCGTCTGGAGACATCTCTAAGATGACTGGGCTCTTCATTTCTTTTACCTGCTGCATAACAGCTTTTAATAACTGATCACTACCGATATTGAATGCTGGTACTGCAAATCCTTTTTCATCTGCTACTTTTAAAAGTTCTTTCATGTTCATTAACATAGTTCTATTTCTCCTTTTTGATGTTGATATCTTATAATGATTTTCCTTCTGATCCAGACAGGTGGATATATTTTTTTACTAATTCCTGGCTATCAATCTCCACCTGATGCATCATTACCCAATAATTGATGTCTGGATCTTTTTTAAGATGCTTTTTAATGCTGTCTACATTGGCATTCATAAAATCACATCCTACATTAATCTTATTGATTCCAAATTCAACACATCTTTTAATATTTTCATCACCAGAACCGCTTCCCCCATGCAGTACCAGTGGCATCTTTGTTTTTTCTTTGATTTCTTTTAGTCTCTCAAAATCAAATTCTGGTACATATCCTTCTGGATAGTTTCCATGAGAACTTCCAAAAGAAATTGCTAATGCATCAATTCCAGTTTCTTTTGCAAATCGTAATGCCTCGTCAGGATTAGTTTTCATATCATCGTCTGTATAATTATCGCCTTCACTAGCACCCATACATCCGATCTCTCCTTCGACACTTGCATCGAACTGTTTCGCAAATTCCACGATTTCTCTTGTCATTCGGATATTACCTTCCAAGTTATATCTGGAAGCATCTACCATAACACTGGAATATCCATCAACTAATGCTTTCTTTAACAATCCGATTTCTTCCCCATGGTCGAAATTTAAAGCTACTTCAACACTTGCTCTTTGTGCCAGTTTCTTGACGATCGGTGCGATCAAATTGCTGTCACAATGATTTACCATATGTTCCTGTACGATATTGATGATGATCGGTGCTCTTAATGACTGAGCTGCATTGATTACCGCTCTTGCTGTCTCAATGTTAAAGCAGTTGATTGCCATGACTGCATAATTGCCTTCATTCGCACGTTTTAACATTCCCTTCATTGATACATACATAGCTTATCTGTCCTTTCTGATTTTATGAAATAGTGAATCCTGATAAATCAAGATCTTCTTCTTTTTCGTCAACCATTGGTTCGTCTTCTTCTGTTTTCTTTTTCTTGATCAGTACAAGTAATACACCTGTAACTGCTGTTCCTGCTAACAGTGCGATAAGTGCTGCAAGTGGATTTGACATTGCTGGGATTACGAATACACCACCTGATGGTACTTTACTTCCTACATCAAGACTGAAACTGATCGCTCCTGTAACACCACATCCTGTTGCTGTACAGATAACTGTACGAATGATATCATTCATAGCAATTGGAATAACTCCTTCAGAGATCATGCAAAGACCCATTGGGAACGCAACTTTAATATTTTCTTTTTCCTGTGCTGTATAAATGTTCTTTTTCAGTAATTTTGATAATACTAATGAGAATGTAATTCCAAGTGGTGGAACCATAGCTGCTAATACTTTGATTGCTTCTGGTCCTGTGATTCCTTCTAATAGTAATCCATCACAGATTAAGTTAGGTACTTTACTGATTGGTCCACCAAAGTCAATGCATCCAAGAGCTCCGATGATAAATCCATAAACTGCTTTTGAAGACTGATCAAGTCCTGTAATGAAGTTTGTTAAGGCTTTTGTTGCCATTGTAATTGGTGTTCCTACTACGAAGAACATGATAAGTCCAGCAATGATCGCTGATAATGTTGGTACGATCATCATTGGCATTAATGCTTCTGCCCATTTAGGTACTTTTAAGTTATTCTTAATGAATAATGCGATGTAACCTACTAAATAACCACCAACCATTCCTCCTAAGAATCCAGCTCCTAAGAATGAAGCTATCTGACCCATTAAGAAACCAGGTGCAATACCGGGTCTGTCAGCAATTGAGTAAGCAATATATCCTGCGATAAAGGATGGTAACAATCCCATACCCATAACACCAAGTGTTGTTAATGCACTAGGAAGTGTCATCTTAGATAATTCAGTTACGTTTTCTCCTCCCATTAAGTTACCGATCGCAATCAGTAATCCTGATGCTACAACTAAAGGTAACATATAGGAAATGGCCGTCAACGCATGACGTTTTAATTCCGCTCCAATTTTTTTCATTGTTCTCTTCTCCTTTAAGTATAGTTTTTTGTTTCTCTCTTATTTACCTAATTCATTTTCAATCTTTTCAATCAATTTCTTAGGTGCTTTTACACAAACATTTGTAGGAACCTTAATTGTAGGTTTCCCTTCAAATCTTTCTGTTCCTGTGATCGCAATATCAATTGCAAGAATTACAACATCTGCTTCTTTGATTTCTTCAGCTGTTAATTCATCCTCTGTTCCGATCGTCCCCTGTGTTTCTACTTTGATTGTGTGCCCCATGCTTTCAGCAGCACGGATTAATTTTTCTTTTGCAATGTAAGTGTGGGCGATTCCTGATGTACATGCACATACAGATACGATTTTCATAACTTACAACTCCTTTCTTATTTTTCCTTTGGTTGTTTATTACCTCTTTCTTTATGTTCTAATCATACACCAGGTTTCCTTACTATGTTCATTAAGAGAGGGCTTTTTAATGTGGCATTTTTTCCATTTCATTATGTCATTTCCCTATTACGGGCATTTTAATTAAGGTATTTTTTTGTTTCACATTTCACAATGGAAACATTTAAATGCGGTAACTTTTTATTTATTTTTTACATATAACAACGCAAAAAATCCCTACTCAAAATAGAGCAGGGATTTCAAAAATTATATAGAGTGTGAGGAAGCTTATTTATGCAAAGACAGCTTTTAAATCTTCTACTGTACCAGCATTCAGCAGAGCTTCTACTGCATCATCATTACCTAAAGTTCTTGCTACTTCAGCTAATAATCTTAAATGTGTTTTTGCATTCTCATTATCATTGCCAACCGCAAATAAGAAAATCAATTTTACACCTTTTCCATCTAATGTTTCCCATTCAATCTCATCTTGAACTTTACCAATTGCGATTCCTACCTGAGTTACAGAATCACTTTTTCCATGAGGGATCGCTACATAATGTCCAATTCCTGTCTGTCCTTGTGATTCTCTTAAATAAATATCATCTATATAAGAATCAACATCCGCAATATAGCCAGCATCTTTTAGTTTTCCAGCAAGATGTTCGATTGCTTCTTTCTTGTTCTTCGCTATCATGTTTAAATCAATAACTCTCTCATCTAATACACTTTTAATATCCATTTTTAATTCTCCTTTTAATTTCTTTTTTACTTATTGAATTAGATACTTATACAATTCAATATTTGATTTCATACTCTTTAACTTTTGTAATTTTTCTTCTGAATCGATCAGTGTTACATACTCTTTATAGAACATCTGAATACGACTGATCTCGTCTCTGGTACTTAAACGAAATGCTAACAAAAACACAACCTGTACCTGTTCATTGTCCCACATGATCGGATTCTTCAGTATTGCAATTCCAACCTTTGATTCATTTACTGCTGTCGGTGAACCATGTGGAAGACTGACCCCATTTCCAATCGTGGTTGTTGTCTTGCTCTCTCGATCCATCACTGAATCATAAAATTCCTCAGTCACAACATGTTTTTCTTCCAATGCCTGACTCATTGTTTTTATACATTCTTCTTTTGTTTTCACTTCTAAATCTGTAAATATAAATTCCGGTGAAAATAAAATAAAACATTCTGGTGAAAATGGCGTTGCATTTTCTATCATCATAGAATTCATACTATCTAAATATGTTCTTAAAGTAGAAATTCCTGTTTCATTTAAGATATTCGGAATAACAACAATTCTCTTATCTTTTTCTTTTCTGTCTTCCGTCGAAATAATAATGTCATAGTCTTCATAATCTATTATCTTAAAATCATGAATACTTACAAATTTTATCTCCTCAATCTCTGGCACAGATTTCTTAATCTTTTCTTTCACCAACTGTATGTGACCCATATTAAAATTAGAAACCATCACCGTACGATATTGATGTTTTTTTCTTTCGATCGCTGCCTGAATATATAAGACAATATATCCAATCTCATCTTCTGTAATCTGAAGTCCATAATATTCTTCAAACAAAATACTGATTGCCCAACTTGCACGAAATACATTTTTATATTCTTTCTTAATAAAATCAATCAACGGATTTTTTTGCTGCGTTCCATAACGAAGTCTGAAGATTGTTGGACGTAAATGAATGATCAAGCTTTCTTTTACCTTTTGATCTGTTGTAAGATCTACATCCAAAATATCTCTGATAACTTTTAACATTCTATCTACAAAATCAACAAGTTTATTATCATATTTTTTTACTTGACTTAACGTCACATCAACATCTGATATTCCAATAAATTTAGAACATAGTATCTGAATGGACAAGAATAAAACATCTTCCGTTAAGAAATGTACATGAAAAATTTCTTCCAGTTTTTCAAAAATCGCCACTGTAAACGAATATTCATTATATTTTTTCAGAATTTTTAATTCTTCTGAATAATAATCGCTGACTAGAGGCAATGCCAATTCTTTTCTTTTGTAGGCAATACAACAATAAATTAGAATCTCATAAAATGATTCATCCGTAAAATGATAATTCCATTCATTCTCTGTCTGAATAATGCATTTTCTGATGGCTGATACATCGATCGTCGAGAAGAAGTACTCTATATTCTCCTGTATCTCTTCTCCTGATTTCTTCATCATGATCAGATTCTTTAATGCAACCCTATATTCGTTTTCTTCGCTTTTGAGACGATACCCTTTTCCTCTTTCATTGACAAGAGAAATATGATATACTGCCAACCATTCTTCACATTCCTTCAATACTTTCAACATGGTTGGAACACTCAAAAATAATTTCTCCGCTAATTTCTGTGTTGTCATTGTCTGCCATGGACGCAGATTAAAAAATACCTTTAATGTCTCATTTACTCTATCTCTTGGATCATAATTTCCTACTTGCAGATTTTCATCTGATAATATTTTCTGTATTTCTTCTTTTTGATTTTCATTTGCTTCTAGCCAAATTCCAACTCGTGGTTTCCGCTGTATTTCTCCAAGCTTATTTTGTAATAGGAAGTCACTCAATTCATTTAAGCGATTTCTAACTGACTTCTCAGACAATCCGATTTCTTTGGCAATCTTTCCGGTTGCAATGATCTCGCCATCTGAAATACAATCAAAAATCTGTTTCATATAAAATTTATCTTTTGAACGTTTCATATTGTTTATCCTTTCAAATTTAATGACTTTCTTTTTTGCACCTCCTGTTGTTTAACTTGAATTTAGTATAGCACGAAACGATTCTGCCAACTTATCAAGAACAGGCTTTTTAATGTGGTACATTTTATCTGATACAAAAAGAAATCCTGTAAAAATTCTTTTTTGAAATATGGTAATTTTTAATTAAAAAAGAAGAACTTCTGTTTATTTTCTAGTTCTCCTTTTGTGTAAAATATAAAGGGCAGAATTCTATCTTCTACCCCTTATATTTTTATATCATTATTTCACATGTCCTTACTAACAATAAAGACAATCCCTATTGGTATCTTCACTTTTCCTGTTGTAATTTTATCATCAAAAAATAAGTCTTTTTCATAAAGTTGAATACTATAGCTTTGATAAAAAATACATGCTTTGATATTTTTCTTATATCCATTTTTCACATTGACATATTGTGAGGCAGAAATAAGTACTTTATTTTTTGGATGAATATTTTCTTCAACAACTTTTTTTAAAATCCTCAGATTTTTATTATTATAATCTTTATTTACTTGGTATTCTATTGATAATTTTTCACGAAATTGCATGCCACCTTTCGGTGCCTCATACCAAGATGAATAACTTGGTTCTTGTAGTTCCTTTTTTTCATCTTTAGCTTTAATATAATATTCTCCAAATCCAATATCTACAACGTTTGATTTATCCGTTATTCTTTTATTTCCTATGATTTTTTTATCCAATGGAATATATTTAATGCTTTCAACATTTGATACATCTTTTATATAGAAGGATAATAAGCTATTTTCCATATCTTTTGATTTTTTATCATTCGCAAATACATTTTCTGTCTTTCCACTTAATATCAACATACCTAATAAACATATAATTACAACTACATATTTTTTTATCTTGTTTTCTTTTATCATGATTTTTTCATATCCAATCGTATGTTATCAAGCAGAAAATATCTCAAATAAATTCTCTGCTTGATTAAAATCCTTTTATTATCTATTTTTTATAAACCTTCTAATATTTTCCTCACATCTATATCCTAAAACACAAAATAATAATGCTTGTATTCCTCTTCCTACTGCATTATTAATGTCTGGAGTTAGAACAATAAAAAATAAAATAAGATAACCAATTCCTATAATTAAATATCTATTATTTTTTTTATTTTTCAATTCATTTCACCTACCTAAAACAAAACAAATACAATTAATCTTGCTCCTATTCCAGCAAATGTTTTTGGAATTCCTACTTTTTGTAATGCATGCTGAATTGCGTCTGTAATTGTCCCCTCTTCCATAACCATTACTCACATTGATATTATCTTCCTTTAATGAAAAAATCCCGAAACCCGCATAAATGCGTGGTTTCGAGACTTTTAACCGAAAGCGATAGACGGGGCTCGAATAATCCTACGTGTCGCTAACATACGTAAAAAGGAGGGTTTCAGGGTTCTCTTTTTTCGATTTATGCAAAATTTATGCAAAAATTGCTTATTGGCTATGTATAGCATTGTACTACTATCATTGCCTTGATTAACCATTTATTTTAAATTGCAATCATTGTCAAAGTTGCTTTAGCACCATGCACCGCATGGCATGACTTTGATAATGATTGTAATTTGAAATATCATTCTAAAAGGTAATGTATTATTTATAGAAATTATACTGCAAAACAATTTCTATCGTATTTTCTCTGGCAAAAGCTTGTATAGAACTACTCTTCCCAACCAATTCTAGAAATTCTTTTCTTTCATTATTCGTTGTATCGTTAAATAAGAAAAATCCAGTTGCATATCTTATAATTCCATTATCTTCATCTGATTCTACTGTTATATTAAGACATAATCTTTCTGCTAGTTTTAATGCTTTATCTGCTATTTTTGAAAATTCGTCCTTTAATTTTTCATCAATTTTAATATTTTGCTTCTTATTTTCTACTTTCTTTTGTATTTCATTAAACTTATCTCGATTATATTGTTCCATTTGTTCTCTTGCATTGTCTGATAAACATTCTTCTATTAAGTCCATTTTCTTTTCAATTATCGAAGTTCTTTTTTTCTTTTCTGAATAATCCTCTTTTTTTACAAACATATTTCAACCGCCATTCCTAAGTTATATTTAGTGTCAATATACGCACACTATCCATAAATCAATTTTACAAGGATAATTTATTTATAGCAACTATAATCCATTTATTTACGAGATATTTTTTATGATTAAATACGATAAACTTTGGACAACAATGAAAAATAAAGGTATCACACAGTATGATTTGTACACATATTATAATGTTAATCGCTCCCAACTAGCACGATTAAGACATAATCAAAATGTACAGACCAATACTATTGATAAATTATGTAATATATTGGATTGTGATGTTGAAGATATTATGACACATATCCCTGACGATAATTCTTTTTGATTCCATTGATTTTTTGGTCAAAATAATCTATAATATAAGTGCTAGTAGATAGAGGATATGCTATTAGCCGTTAGTCGACAGTAGAGAGCTGGGGTTTGTCACCTTTCTAAATCAGAACATTTATTTTTATCATTTTAGAATTGAATCATATTTATACATATAAAAAAGCAATCAATAAATTGGTTGCTTTTTTATTTTTAGAAAAATATTTCTTGATACCGTGACAGGACAGGCTCAACGAAAGGAGGTCGTCTATGAAAAAATTCTTATCTAAAAGACATATAGTTTTTTTTGTTACTATTAATTATACATTAATAAACACACATCAACGCCTGTCAATCATCTTAATTTTAAGAATCGATGAATATCGTTCATTCAGATTCTTTCAAAACGATATCTCAAAATTATAATACAAGAATGCAACATATAGAAAAAAATATACAGACTATGCCTCAATACGGCTGTCTGAAAAATGAAGAACGACAATATTTACGCATCAGTCTATATTATGTAATTAAGCAAGGTAATCATGTCTATGATAGTCCTGATTGCGATACAACATTTTATAGACTTAAAGAAAAACAAGAACTCATCACACGAGCAGATATAAATGAAGGGACTAAATCTATAAGGACTCTATTTAAAGGTTATTCGTTTCCTTTAGACTATCCTATTCTTTTTCGTCTTTGTATTGCTTTGTCTTTAACAATTGAGGAAAGCTATGACTGGTTTAGAACGTGTGGTATGGATTTATCTTCTGATATTCCAGAGTTCGAAACTCTCGGATATCTAATACAGAAATATTGTACAAGTACAAATGCAGAACTTTCAAATATGGATATTTTAGAAATTTATTGCGAAGCAAATGATTATTTCCATATTGAACATGGATATAAATGTTTACTTGGTCCATCATGTAAGAAAAAATAAAATAAATTGCAGAGATGTCATTTTATGGCATCTCTTTTACTTTGCCAAAAAATAGGTTTAGTAAACCCAATATTTTGTAAAAAATTAATTTAAAATAAGGTCAACATCAAATGATGTTAGTAACTATTAATCCATAACCGAAAGGAGTTTGTTATGAACATTTTGGACGTAACTATTGATGCTATTGCTAGTGTCGGAAAGAACTTATTATTGACCGATGTTCGACCATATTACGCATATGAGGGAAACAAAAAATTAGATAAGGTAGTTGGATATCGGTATGATGTTGTTATGCCAGAAAAAAAGTTTGAAAAACTTTCCGTCAAAATTGAAGGACAGCAAAAAATTGAACTGTCTGACTCCATCGACTATCTTCCTGTCGAATTCGATGGTCTAAAATTAAGATTATATAATCTGTCAGGAGGTTACAATGTATCTGCCATCGCGAATAATGTCCGAGTTGTGAAGCGAGAATAACCTCTTTAAGTTATGTTTAAATGGGAGTTCAACTCCTATTTAAACATAACTATCTGAAAAGGGAGTATTACCTTTTCAGATAAATGTAGCATGTATCACAATATACAAATATATAGAAAGGACTGAGATTAATGGATAATCCAAACAGACAATCACGTAAGTGGTTATTAACCATACAAAAACCTACAAAGTGTGGTCTAACAAGTGATTACCTTCATTCTACATTGCAAGGGTTATTGTCTCTTGACTATTACTGCTTTTGTAGAGAAATTGCAACCACAGGAACAGAACACTTACATATTTTTATGTACAGTAGTTCTCCCATTAGATTCCGTACCGTAAAAAATCGATTCCCTCTGGCTCATCTAGACAAAGCCTATGGGACTTGCAAAGAAAATCGTGACTATTTAAAAAAGGCTGGAAAATGGGAAACCACAAAAAAAGCCGAAACAAGTATTCCAGGTAGTTTTTGTGAATGGGGTAATATGCCTAGCGAGGGAAAGGAAAAAAATCCACAAAAAAATGAATTAATTGATTTAATTCAAGCTGGTGTATCCACTGCTGAAATTATTAAGCGTAACCCAAATTATGTTTTCAGAACCAACGACATTAATATTTTACGTGAAACATTTCTGTCAGAAAAATATGCTTCTGAAAATCGCAATGTCGATGTTACATATATTTACGGAGAGACAGGAGTCGGAAAGAGTCGATATGTATTCGAACAACATTCAGCTTTGGACATTTGTCGAATAACAAATTACGGCACAAAATTGAACCCAACAAAGTTCGACTCCTATCATGGACAAAACATCCTTGTCTTTGAGGAGTTTCATTCTCAGATAGCAATTCCAGATATGTTGAATTTATTGGATATTTATCCAATTCAACTGCCAGCTCGTTACAGCGACAGAACCGCATGTTATACAAATGTATATATAATATCTAATCTTCCATTAGAATTACAGTATACAGATGTTCAGGCATTTGACATTAAAACATGGAATGCTTTCATCCGAAGAATTTCTTGCATCAAAGAATTCAAACAAGATGGACGCATTATTGAGCATAACAAGAAGGAGTATTTTCATGAAGAAGAAGCAACAAACAACTAGTGCTAGCAACTATAGTTTGCTTCAAGTATTCTACCGCATTCGCAGATTTCATGAAAATCTAAAATGCAACGTGCAATTACAAAAAGCAATTTTTGTAATTGCACTAGCAATACTTGTTTCAGACATAATTATCAATCGTACACAAGCTAACGATGCTTTTGCATTTTTATTCGCAAAACTCGGATTACTTGTATTTTCTTTTGCATCCTTTACTGCATTGATTCTGAAATACAGTGATGCTTTTATTTCACGAAAATATTATGATGCTTTTATTTCAATAGGATTTATAAATTCAATTGGTGTCACACCAATCTTGATAAAAGAAGTCAAAACCGCAAATACTATAACCATAGTATTTGATAATGTTGGAATTTCTCTCACTGAATGGGAAAATCGAAAGTCAGAAATAGAAAGTATCCTTAATATATCTATTGCCTCAATAACAATTGGCGACACTAATCGCCAGATTATAATTAAGGCTGGCATAGGTAAATTTGATTATACTAATACTTTGTATTGGAACACAAAAAACAATCATAAAAATGACTCGCTCTTAAAATTGGGCGAGTCAATGTTTAATCCTATAACTGTTTCACTAAATGACTATCCTCATTTTCTAATTGGTGGGGCAACTGGTTCAGGAAAGACATGGCTTTTAAAACTAATACTAATGCAATGCATCAATAATGGATTTATTGTTAACATTGCAGACTTCAAAGGTGGAGTTGATTTTGGTCGTATCTGGGAAAATCATTGTACATTTGTGGCTGACATCTCAAATACGATAAAAAAACTAGATGAAATCATTGCCGAACTTGAAAATAGAAAAAAATTATATGCAAAAAATGGTTATAAAAACATCTCTGACTACAACAAGCATGAACTCATCAAACATAAGCGAATTATATTCGCCTGTGATGAATTGGCAGAACTTCTTGATACAACTGGATTATCAACGAAAGAAAAAGGACCAATCAAAAAAATTCAAAATCAGTTAAGTAGTCTAGCACGTTTAGGGCGAGCGTTCGGAATTCATCTGATTCTTGCAACGCAACGTCCAGATGCTAATATCATAAGTGGACAGATTAAAAATAATATCAGCTATAAAATCTGTGGACGTGCTGACCAAGTGTTAAGTCAGATTATCCTTGATAATACTGATGCTTCAACATATATTCCATCAGATTCAAAAGGGTTGTTTCTAAATCAAGATGGCACATTATTCAAGGCATATCTTTTTGATGAAACAACAGACATACAAGGCGGTGGTCGTATGCACACGGAACAATAACAACTAGGGAAGAACTTTTATCAATCCACTTTCGCCAACTGTTCAGACCTGTTATAATCATACCTAAAGAGAACCCTGTTAAAAAAGAAATGCAAACATTAACAGAGAAAAAATTTTTAGAAGAATTTTATAATACTAAAGGTCACGGCTGGCGAAAGGATAAGACATCTGGAAGATATCTTGTATATGTATATGATGAATCATATAAAAACCATCGTAAACTACTATCTAAGCCAACTAAACAAGCATTAGATAAAGCGGTAATCAAACATTACCATGCAAACGAATCTACTTTTGAAGATTTGTATCTTGATTATTATTCATTAAGATTTGGAACAGAAAGCAATTCAACTCGTGACAGATGGGATTGTACATGGAATACTTATTTTGCGAATAATCCTTTTATTCAAAAACCGATAAGTCAATATTCTTTGGGTGACATTGAAGATTTTGTTTACCCTATCGTAAATAAAAAAATGACTCGCAAGCAGACTCAAAAAATATTAAATATCTTAAAAGAGGTATTTCATCGTTCTGTTTCCAAAGATTATCGTGTAAATAATCCGATGATTGAATTTTCAATTCCTGACTCTTATTTTGTTCGAGAATACGATAAAGATGTTGAAGAATCTGTTTTAAATTCATTTGAATTTAAACTTTTACAAAAGGAACTTTTTCGAGAAATTGAAGATTTTCCAAAATATTCAACCGCTTTCGCCATCTTACTGGATGCTTATACTGGTGCTCGTGCTGGCGAGGTAGTCGCATGGAAATGGTCTGATATTTCTTTCAAGAAAGGAATTATTTCCATTCGTCGTGCGGAGAGTCGGCATTCCAAACGCAATGAGCAAGGCGAGAAAATCAAGGGCTATGATTATATCATTGGAGATGTCAAAACAAAAAATTCAAGACGTAATCTTCCATTGTCCAAAAATACCTTGAAAGTCTTACATCTATTAAAAGATTGGCAAAAAGAACATAACATCCATACAGATTGGCTTTTTGTCAACACTGACGGTCAACGTATCACTGCCAGTATCCTTGAACAAAAGTATCGCAGACTATGGAAACGTCTTGATTTAGATTCAGGTAATGGCGGTATCCATTGTTTACGAAAGACTTTTTGTACCGAACTTGCATTAAAAGGAATGTCTATCTATGAACTACAAAAACTGATGGGACATTCAGACATTGCCACAACGCAAAAATATTATATAAAGATTGGTATTGATAACGAAAATTCTTTACAATATCTGGAAGCTTTATAGAGTTTATGCAAATTTATGCAAAATCAGAAAAAAACATAGAAACGAAAAAATCCCGAAACCCGCATAAATGCGTGGTTTCGGAACTTTTAATCAAGAGCGATAGACGGGGCTCGAACCCGCGGTCTCGACCTTGGCAAGGTCGCGCGTTACCAACTACGCCACTATCGCATATAATGACTGTTCCTTTTTCAGAACAGTCATTATTTTACCTTATTTATAGTTTATTGTCAATCATTTTTTAGTGAATATTATTTCACCGGGCAAGCCGCTCCGACATATTCCATCCTGTTTTCCTTCACGCTCGTAATATCCGCATGTTCTCCACAGACACGACAATTCTTATTCTTCGATGGAAATTTAACTACTCTTGTATTCATCGTTAAGCCATCCATCACAAGCATCTTGCCTGTCAGCAATTCCCCGATTCCTAACAGATACTTGATCGCTTCTAATGCCTGAATACATCCAATGATTCCTGCGACTGCACCAATGATCCCTGCCTGACTGCAGTTTGGCACAGAACCGCTTTCTGGTATTTCCTCAAAGATACATCTGTAACATGGCTGGTCTTCTTCTGGAACATAGGTCATAACCTGACCCTGAAACTGCAAGATTCCTGCATGACAAAATGGTTTCTTTAACAACACACATGTATCATTGATCAGGAACTTTGTCTCAAAGTTATCCACAGCATCGATGATAAAATCGTATTCTTTGAACAATTCTTCTGCGTTATCCGCATATAAATATTCTGGATAGGTATTTACCTTGATATGCTCATTTAATTCAAGCATTGATTTCTTTGCTGATTCTGCCTTATTTGTTCCTTCTCTTTTGCTTGTGTGAATGATCTGTCTCTGTAAGTTTGACACGCTGACATCATCTGCATCCACAATTCCGATCGTTCCAACGCCTGCTCCTGCAAGATATAAAGCCGCTGGTGCACCTAAGCCGCCAGCTCCGATGATCAGAACTTTTGATTTCTTTAATTTCTTTTGTCCGTCACTTCCTACCTGTGGCAGGATGATCTGACGATCATATCGTTTAACCTCGTCTGGTGTTAATTCTTCTGTAGACGAAAACAGATGCAGTCCGTCCTTTGAAACGTCCTGCATCTGTTCTTTTTGGGATGTCACATGTAATAACCATTCTCGGTAACCGCCGGATAAGTTCAAAGCTTCATACCCTTCTTGTCTTAACTGTTCGGCAATTGGGGCGCTTTTCTCTCCATAGTTGCAATATACGATCAGCCTCTTATCCTTTGGAAGTTCCTCGATGTGAGAGAAATCACCAGCCCATTCGTAAGCCTTCGGTATATGTCCATGCTGGTATGCGATCTCACCTCTTACATCTAGGTAGATATAATCATCATCGGACAGTAATTCTACTTGCTGTACCGTGATTTCCATATTCTTTCCTCTTATTCTAGTCTTCAGCGAATAATGCTGTAGATAAGTATCTGTCTCCTGAATCTGGAAGTAATGCTACAATTGTCTTTCCTTTGTTCTCTGGTCTCTCTGCAAGGATCGTAGCTGCTTTTAATGCTGCTCCTGAAGAAATACCAACTAAGATTCCTTCGCTGTGTGCGAATGCTCTTCCTTCTGTAAATGCATCTTCATTCTCGATTGTGATAACTTCATCATAAATCTTTGTATTCAGTGTGTCAGGTACGAATCCAGCACCGATTCCCTGAATCTTATGTGCTCCAGCTGTTCCTTTTGATAATACTGGAGATGTTGCAGGTTCAACTGCTACTATTTTAACATCTGGGTTCTGTTCTTTCAAGTATTCACCAACACCTGTTAATGTTCCTCCTGTACCAACACCTGCTACGAAGATGTCTACTTTACCGTCTGTCTGATCCCAGATCTCTGGTCCTGTTGTTGCTTTGTGTACAGCTGGGTTTGCTGGGTTTACGAACTGTCCTAAGATGACTGCTCCGTCAATCTCTTTTGCAAGTTCATCGGCTTTGGCGATAGCACCTTTCATTCCTTTGGCACCTTCTGTTAATACTAATTCAGCACCATAGGCTTTTAATAAGTTTCTTCTTTCAACGCTCATTGTGTCAGGCAGTGTAAGGATCGCTCTGTATCCTTTTGCTGTTGCAACTGCTGCAAGACCGATTCCTGTGTTACCACTTGTTGGTTCGATGATCGTTGATCCTGGTTTTAACTGACCTTTCTTCTCTGCATCTTCGATCATTGCCAATGCGATACGGTCTTTGACAGATCCTGCTGGATTTAAGTACTCAAGTTTTGTAAGGATCGTTGCGTCTTTCACTCCTGCTTTGTCTGCATATCTATCTGCTTTAAGAAGTGGTGTTCCTCCGATTAATTCTAATGCACTTGCTGTAATCTTACTCATAATTCTAAACCTCCATAAAAAGTTGTTGTTTTTATTCCGTTTTATTTCCTATTTTTCTACTAGGTTTTCTATGTTTTAGATTATACAACCACATATCTTTATTGTCAACATCTTTTGCATTATTTCTGTTATAGGTTTTTCTTTTGATTTGCTATAAGTTCTCTTTATATTTTTATCCACAGATTCTTATGATCTGGAGATCAAATGTTCTTGCAGAAACACTCCAATTCCATCGTGATCATTGTCTTTGGTAATATGATCTGCAACACTTTTTGTTTTTTCACTTCCATTTGCCATGACGACTCCGACTCCTGCATGCAAGGTCATATCATAATCATTATCTGCATCTCCAAATGTGCAGAGATTTTCCATCGTAAATCCATGCATCTCCATCAGTTTTTGTAATCCAAAGGATTTTGAGATTCTAGGATCCATAAATTCAAACAGGTGTTGCGTCGTTTGAAGACTTGCACATTTGAAACGTTCATTTTTAAAGGTTTTTGCTCTCTCAATAACTGCCGGCATAGTTTCTGGTTTGCAAACAATAAGAAGTTTTAAACGATCTTCTTTTAAATACTCGTCAAAATCAATGACTTCATATGGAAGCTGATCACCTTTAGATAAAATTTTAATAAGTTCATCTTCTTTCGGAGTATACAAAACTCCATCCCCATGAATTGCAAAATTCACATCCATATCTTTATAATGCTCCATGATATTTGCGATCAGGTTTCCTGGAAGGGCAAAATTTTCTTCATAATAATCGGTTTTGTAATCATAAATCTCACCTCCGTTGCTTCCAACGACCATATCAACAAGCCCGCCAATTCCCCATTTTCCAAACAACCTTTTTACACTTGGAACATCTCTTCCTGTTGATATTCCAAACAAGATTCCTTGTTCTCGAACTTTCTTTATCGCATCAATTGTTTTGGTGGTAACGATTCCCTTGCTATTTAACAGTGTTCCATCAATATCACACATTATAACTTTTATATTCTTCATAACGTTTCTCCCTTGATTTTGTTCATAAATATTATTTTCTACCAATTTAACATATTCTTTCAAACTAAATAAGTCCCAGAACAAAACTTTACGCTTTTTCTGAGACTTATGAATTTTATATATTTAGAAATCAGATAACAATTATTTTAATTGTAACATCGCACCTCCAAATTTTTGAATCTTCTGCATCATTTTTCAAATCACTCCTTTTCAAAAGTTTATTCACCTCGTACTTCTGCAAATACCTCTTCCAGTTCATTTAATAAATCTTTGACATTCTCAATTCCGACAGACATTCTTAACACACAATCCGTGATCCCGTTTTGTTTGCGGATATGTTCTGGAACGTCTGCGTGTGTCTGTGTCATTGGATATGTGATCAGTGTTTCCACCCCACCAAGACTTTCTGCGTATTTGATCATTCTTACTTTTTCAAGGATATTGATCGCATATTCTTTCTTCGTAAGTTCAAATGTAAGCATTGCTCCAAATCCTCTTGCCTGCTTTTTCATGATCTCGTATCCCGGATGTTCTTTGAATCCTGGATAAACAACTTTCTTTACGATATCCTGTTCTTTTAACCATTTTGCGATCTCGATCGCATTTTCCTGTGCACGGTCCATGCGGACTCCTAAAGTTTTGATCCCTCTCTGGATCAGGAAACAGTCAAATGGTGCTAATCCGGCTCCTGTTGTCTTGATCAGGAAGCGAAATCTTTCACTGATATCTTCTCTGTTTGTAACTAAGAATCCAGCCAGTGTATCGTTGTGGCCTCCAAGGTATTTTGTTCCGCTGTGTACAACAATATCTGCTCCGAGATTTAATGGATTCTGGAAATATGGAGATAAAAATGTATTGTCAACGATCAGAAGAATGTTATGTTTCTTTGTGATCTCAGCTAATGCTTTGATATCTGTGACGTTCATCATTGGGTTGGTTGGTGTCTCGATATAAACTGCTTTTGTGTTTTCTCTGATATATGCTGCAACATTTTCCTTGTGGCAGTCTACACTGGAAAATTCGATTCCGTTTTTCTCAGATACATGATTAAATAGACGGATGCTGCCGCCATATAAATCTGCATCCACGATCAGATGATCGCCCGGTTTGAATAATTCCATCATCAATGTGATCGCTGCCATTCCTGATGAAAATGCCAATGCATCGATTCCATTTTCCAGAGAAGCAACTGTCTTCTCCAGATGTTCTCTCGTTGGATTCTGCAGGCGGCTGTAATCATAACCTGTACTTTGTCCGACTCCTGGATGTGCGTATGTTGCTGACTGATAGATTGGGTAACTGATCGCACCATAGTGGTTGATCGAATTTTCTTCCTCTTCTAAATGAATACATTTTGTCTCTATTTCTCTTGCCATATATATCTCCTGTTTCATCCTATGTTTTATTCTATTTCAAATCTGTTCTATCCAAAAAAAATGTAAGAACAGCATATAACTCACTGTTCCAAGTAAAATGCTGATCAGCGTATTATGTTTCCATTTGTAACTGACTGCAGTAATTGCTGCTGCGATCAGTTTCCATAAGCCATCTGCCATAAAGTCATCTCCGACATCTTTCAGGCAATACACGATCAGTACTGCCATGATCGAAGATGGCAACACCATTCCTAATCGTTTGATCTGATCTGGAAGCTCTTTTCCTTCCTGAAATACAAGAAAAGGGAGGGCTCGAAGTGCAAATGTAATCACGGCGGAAACGAAAATCGCGATCAATGCCATTTTTGTGTTCATTATTTTCCCCTTTCTGTCTAAACTTCCTGTTGTTCACTATTCCAAAAGATTAAAACTCCTGAAACGATCACCAATGCTGGCAGCATAAATGCGGTCTGTCCAAAGATCAGTAATGCGATAATTGCGATCAGAATTCCTGTGACCGCTGGAAAATGCTTGTCCGCTTTCTCCCATTGATCGATAAAAATGATGATAAACAATGCAGTCATACAAAAATCGATTCCTTTAAGTTCAAACGGAATCAACTGCCCGATCAGACCGCCCATCACTGCTCCAAACATCCAGTAACATCTGCTGAAGAATGCAACGAGAAACATCTCTTTTCTGCTGTTTTCATCTTTGTCTTCGATTGTGCAGTTTACTGCATATGTCTCATCTGTCATCGTATGGATCATATAAAGTTTCTTTCTTCCCATCTTGCGGAATGTCTCCAAAAATGAAAGGCTGTAGAAACTCTGTCTGCTGTTCATCAACAAAGCTGTCACTGCGATCGTGACGATGGATGCCCCACTGCTTAAAAATGTAATCAGGACAAACTGAAAAGCTCCTGTATACACGGTAAGGCTTGTAAGAAGCGAATAATACCACGCAAATCCTGCATTCTCCATCATCATTCCATATGCCATACTGACAAATATATAGCTGCACATGATCGGTATGGATTTCATAAATGCTTGTTTTGTTACACTTTTTACGCCTTGCATAAATCCTTCACTACTTCCCCTGCGATGATCAGTCCTGCGACAGATGGTACAAATGCTGTACTGCCTGGAATCGCTCTTTTCTCTGTACATTTGTGCTGTGCTCCTGGAGGGCAGATACAGTTTGTTCTGCAGCTGTTTGCCATATCATCTTTTGGTTTGATCGGCATTTCTTCTGAATATACAACTTTTAATTTCTTAACTCTTCTCTTCTTTAACTCTCTTCGCATAACCTTTGCAAGAGGACATACTTTTGTCTTATAGATATCTGCCACTTTAAACTGGCTTGGATCTAATTTATTTCCAGCTCCCATACTGCTGATGATCGGTACATTCTTTTCCTTTGCTGCCATAACTAATGAGATCTTTGCTGTCACTGTGTCAACGGCATCAACGATGTAGTCATATTCCTCAAATGGAAATTCATCGGCATTCTCTGGTAAGAAGAAACATTTATGAACGTTGACTTTCGCATCTGGGTTGATCTCTAAAATACGGTCTCTCATCACTTCTACTTTGTATTTTCCGATTGTTTTTCTTGTTGCGATGATCTGGCGGTTTAGGTTTGTTAAGCAGACTTTATCATCGTCAACAAGGTCGAATTCACCGACACCGCTTCGTACTAAGGCTTCGCATACATATCCACCAACACCACCGATTCCAAAGACAGCAACTCTGCTGCCAGCTAATTTATCGAGTGCTTCTTTTCCAAGTAATAGTTCTGTTCTTGAAAACTGATTTAACATTTCTTTCTCCTTTTATTTAGAATAAAAAAGCGGATGCTTAGCATTTCTATTCTTGTTATGCTGCGCTTCCGCTGGTATTTTTGTATTTCCTACTATTTCTATTGGTTTTATTATATGCAAACGATGATTGGATGTCAAGACTGGTGTTGTTATTTTTATGTGTCAACAAACGATTGTTAAACTCCTTACAAATTCAACATTTTGTAGATTTCTTCTTTCTCTGCCTCTGGATTCTCTTTTATTAATGTATAAATAGGTTCAATTACTATCGTATCTTCTTCTGATTCTTCTGCAATCTGCGGCAAAGTTTTATTTTTCAAAATTTTCTTTTGAACTAATGAAATTAATTTTAATATTTCTCCTTCCTTACGTCCAATCCTCTGTGCACTTTGTATCTGACTTGCTCTGTCACTCTCTGCCATCTCTTCTCTCAGATACAAATATCTTTCCCTCTCATCCTGACTGATCTTTATCATCTCTTCCAGCGCCCTTTCCATATACTTATTACCTTTTGATTCCTGTTCCAATTCTTCCCATGTCTGTGCAGCTATCAACTTTGCCCATCGATATAATGGTTTTTTCTTTTGTTTCTCTTTTACGTACTTTAGTTTCTTCAATTCTATCATATGAAATTGAAATTTTCTACTATATATCTCTTTGGTTTTTTCATCCATCAGACTAAATTTATGGTAATAATTCGGACTTATCATTTGATTAAAATTTAAAATACCAACATGAATACATGGTGGAATTTCTCCATAAGGATGTCCTTTTTTTAATCCATCTGTAAACATTCGACAATTATAAAAAAGGCTTCTCTCTGTCCAATCATCTTGATAGGTGTTTTGCATTTCAATGTTAATCTTTCTGTTTTGATTTAAAATCAATTTGATGTCCAGAATTCCTTCTTTTTCTTCATCATTTTCTCCCAGTGTAAATGGATCTGTAATTTCAATTTTTTTGATTTCATATTCTTTTAAATCCAGCAATGCCATTAGAAATCCTTTTACAATTTTAGTATTTTTAAATATTTTTTGAAATGCATAATTGTTTGTTAGTTTTACTGTTATTTTTTCATCACTAATCGCTCTGATCTTTAATTGTTCATCATTGATTTTATTTTTTAGCTTTTCTGTCATATGTATCTCCTTATGTTTCTTTTATTTACATGGATTTATTTTACATTATTATACATTTATTTACAATATGTTTTTACATTTTATTCCATATATTTTAAATTCTTATTTGTAAAACAAAAATAAGGATATGAGTGTGAATTCACTTTCACGCTCATATCCTCATTTCTCGTAATCATTTCAAAAAATTCGATCATCTATGATAACATACTATCTCAGAAAAAAGCTACTGATATATCCATCCTTCCAAGATCCTTTGAAAGAGATTTTACTGCTTGCTTCTAAATGCATTTTTTCTCCATCAAATTTATATTTATAGATACTATCATTACTTAGTATATACAAATAGCCCTCTTTTGTTTGACATTGAATTACATTATGCTTGAATTTATAAACTTTGCTTTCTCCTGTTTGTGGGTTTAACAATGAAATTGCTTTTCCCATTCCACTGGTTAGATCACAGTGTGTAACAAACAATTTATTTTTATACGGTAAAATTTGCTGTGGATTTATTTCTTTTAATTTGAGCTTGCTGATCTTGTCTTTTTTTAAATCCATCTGATACAAGATTTTGTCTGTATTTCCTGAAGAAAAATAGAGATTTTTATCATCTGAATAGAAAAACACGGATTCATCTTCGCTGTGATTTACCTTTATTTCTTTTACCTTCTTTAATGTTTTCCGATCGATCTTCATTAAATAATTAATCGTTCCTTCTTCCTGATCGACCTGTTTTTCTACATAAACATAATTCCCTGCACAATGTAAATATCCAAACATTCCAACAGATTCTTCATATCGCTGTATCTCCCCCGTCTCTTCGTTATATTTTGTCAGAGTCGATACACCGTTTATCCAGTTTGTTGTATAGATATCACCATCCTTCTCATCAAAAGCAAAAAGTCCCGGCCGTCCTATTTTATATAACTTTATTTTTTGTGTATTATGATCAAGCTCCATTACTTCTTCTCGCTCATTTACATATGGAACTCCTTTTGGGATCATATACACTTTATCATTCACTGTCTTTGGAATATCATACTGACTCGCAATATTTCCGATCTTCAACTTCTTTTGTCCTGTTTTTTGAAGTTCGTCATTATAATATAAAATATTGCTTTTATCTTTATTCCCTATTGAGATAATGACTCCAAGTTGATAGGAATTATTTTGTTCTGGTTTGTAAAAATATATGACAGCCGATACAATGATTAGAATACTTATTAGAATTATGCTTCGTTTTTTCTTCATATCAAATTTCTCCTATTTTTCATATATCTTATAGGTCTTACTTGTAGCTACTAATTCTGTTGGATGAATTGCATCTCCAAAAGCATCTGTATTTAAATCTATTTTGTATAAATCCTTATACCCTGCCCAAACTAACTGTGAACAATAAAATTTTTTGCGTGTCTTTACATCCAAATAATTATAATTATATGGCTTTCCTATCCTTTTTTTACACCAATCAGCAACCTTTTCATCATCTTCTTGTTCCGTTGATTTTACTGTTACTCCGTAACATGTCGTTTTTGTTTTATTCCAATCGTTTTTACCTTTTACAACTCCTTTAGATAACGATTCTATAACTGAAGTTTTTGTATAAATAATTGCTGCATGCCCTGTAGGAATTAGATCTTTATATTTATCTTTTGTAACTAAAATAACCCCCTTTCTTGTTGGATAAACTCCTGTTGGCCGTCTCTCTGCTTTTATATTCTCACTTCCATCATAACTCTTGTCTTGAAAAATTCTCTTACCTTCTATTTTGCTCTCAACCTCTTCTAATGTCTGTTGATCAAATATTGCTTCTCCATTATCTGCTTTAACTTGATAATTCATAAATATCATTGCTGTGCTCATTAATAATAATCCAAAAACTATTTTCTGTTTAATCTTAAACATATTTATTCCTCCTCATATCATACAAATCACTTTTCTATCTATTAGTTATATTTTTGTTAATATAAGAACCCATATAATACAATACTTTTTTAAGTAGTTTTTCTATGTATTATGAATTATGCATTAGCCTCATTTATCACAAAACATTATATGAACTTATTTTTAATGTTGGATATTAAAAATATTTTTATTACATTCTTGATTTCCCAACACTTTTACTGTAATATTTTAATATCCATGTGATACGACTATCTGTTACCAGATAGATGGCTCCACCCATTGTATGACATGGATTTTTCATATTCTTAAATCAACTAGCCTTGTTTTTTCTCATTGATTATATCAATTACAATACTCAAAACCAAATACAATAAAAATAGAACTATATCCTGCACTATAATTTCTTGTCTTGTATACGGAATATATTTTTGTGAGCTACTTAAAAAGGTAACAATTCCTAGAAATATTACCAATTGAATTATATTTTTACGAAATGTTTTTAATCGCAATTTTTTTTTCATCCTTTTGCTCCTTTCTCTTAACCAACAACATATCTTACTTTATTCATACTCATTACTGATTTATGAATTTTATAATATACTTTTATTCCTTTCTTTTTATAATAAGCTTTATGAACCGCCTTCTCTAAAGCTGAATATCCTCCATAGGATGATGCCAAGGAAACTGCTGAAAGCCCCCATCCACATCCAGGTACTGCTGATATCATTAGAGAAATTGCTGTTGTTGCAACTTTTGTCTTTTTTAACCCCTCTTTATACAAATACTTTACTCCTGAATATTTTATATATCCACATTCAACTTCTGGATAGTAAGCGCTATTAGCTTTTCTAACTTTACTTCCCATGTTATCATTAGAATTACTTAGATTATAAATATCTATCAGCTTTTTATTATATTCTTCTTCACTAATCAGTCCGTTACCCAAATCAATTGATGCTTCATCTAATTTGACAATCAATTCATTAGGTGCACTAATTACACCAGCTGACGACTCCACTGTTTTCGTATTAGCAAAAATTGTTGCATTATAATTACAAACCATGCAAATTATTGCTATCGCTGCGGTTATTCTTTTAATACTTCTCATGACTATACCTCCTCGTATAATATCTTTTAGATACATAAATACATGTATC
>UMJB01003572.1_pt1 | contig 31211 bp, 30 predicted proteins | sample 1965961 | NCBI WGS metagenome assembly UMJB01 (sample SAMEA4836139, study PRJEB28245) | human gut metagenome | biome: gut microbiome; material: fecal sample | place: Denmark | collected 2008
GGCGCGAACGCCATGATATCTTCCACCTTGAGCTGCTTCAGCTCGTGCATCCACTGCAGGCGGCGGAACGGGTCATCCCCGTTGACGACGTCGGTAATCACCGACAGCGCGCCAGTCAGCTCGCCCGAAGAGAGCGCGTAGTAGCTGTAAGAGGAGAGGATGTAGCCATCCAGCGTCTCCTGATCCAGCGACATTTGCAGCTGCTGGAGCAGCATCGGCACATAGTTGTAAACCGTGAAGGTCTGCGCCACGTTCGGGTCACGGTAGCTGATGATGTACATGCCGTCTTCATCCGCGCCGTGGAACACGCCGTACGCGCCGTACTGGTCGCGCAGGAGCGGATAAAGCAGACCATCGCTGACGAGGCTGCACATGGCGTCCATCGCGCCGGAGTAGCCGCCTTCAACGCCCATCTGCTCAAAGGTGGCGTACACCAGGTTGAAGTTCACCGTGCTGTTGATGACGATGCCCTCGGCGCTTGCCGGAACGGGCAGGTCATACGTCTGCGGCACGACTTCCGCCATCGGCAGGGATGCGAGGAAGCTGTCTGCCGCCGCGCGGTTGTTCTCGATGGAGGCGGCGTTGCCCGCAAAGCCAATCACCGCGTTCGCGCCGTTGTGCAGCAGCGCCTGAATGCGCTTCATCTTGGCGGCGAACGCCTCCGGGTCGCTCTCCAGCAGCGCCTGCGCGTCAGACAGGAAGTGGTAGTAATCAACGCCCGTGGCGTAGGTGTAGAGGTTGAAGCCCGCGTCCGACTGGGACACGGCGCGGTACAGCTGCGTCATGTAGATTTCCTGCTCATAGGACTGCTTCATCGTCTGGCGGAACAGCGCGATGTTGGAGGCAATCAGCGCCGTGTCGGTGAACTCGCTCTCGAAAAGCAGCTCATTGAGCAGCGCGTAGCTGGCAGCCATATCGGCGTCCGTCGCCTTCCAGCTGGCGCGGATGTAGGGGCGGAAGCCCTGCGCGTCGTCCGTGTTCAGCACCGCCAGCTTCACCGCGCCGTCGTAGAGGTAGCGGCTCTGAAGCGCGTAAATATCCGCCGAGGAATGCTCCGTGGTGTCCAGCGAGCCAATCAGGTTGAGGTACAGGTTCAGCCAGTGGATGTCCTCCTGCGGAATCGCGGCGGCGTCCAGCAGGATGTACGTCTGCCCGATGCCGTCCACGTCCGCCGCCACGTCAATGCGGCGGATTCCGCTTGCGTCGGTCACGTCGGTGTAGTCGTAGGTGCGGATTTCTTCGGGCAGATTATCCACCGTGACCGCCTGAAGCTGCGCCACGAGTTCGGACGCATCATCCATGCTGCCGCTGGCCAGCGCTGCGGTGTCCGCCACAAGCTGGTCAATTTCCTCGGCGGACATGGCGGCCTTGGTTTCCGCCAGCTTCGCCGCCAAATCGGCTTCAATTGCTTCCTGCTGCCCCGGCGCGGGGACGGTCGTCACGGTGATGACGCGCTGATTGTCCTCCGTCAGGTACTTCTTGGCAACTTCGGCGTACTTGCCTTCCGTCTGGTACTTCTCGAAGTTGTCCATGTTCGCGATTGACTTTTCGTAGGCGTGCACATCGCCGGTGGTCGCCCAGCAGTAGGCGATGTTCTGCGCCATGTTCACGCCGAGGTCGCTTTCTTCGGACATCAGCGCGGTTTCCATCGTCAGGGAAGAAGCGATTGCGTCCAGTATGTCCTGCGAAACGCCATTTTCGGCAAATTCCAGCACGGAGGCGTAGATGCACTCGCGCAGCGTCTGCACGTCGCCCTCGTTCATGCCGGTGGCGACAAACACGACTGCGGGTTCAGGGCCGTCCGTCTCCAGATAGACGCTGATGTCAGCGTTGGGCAGCACATCCACCAGATTGCTCACCAGCGCAGAAGAGGAATCGCTCAGCAGCATCGTGAGCAGATCCAGCACGTTCTGCTCTTCCTCGGTCGCGTTTTCGCAGATGAAGGTGATGTAGGTGACGGCGGCGTTCTCCGTCTCCGTGCCCTCGTAGACAGGGTACTGGCAGACCTTCTCCACGGGGGAGGTCACAGGGGCATAATCGGGCGTGGAGAAATCAAACGCCTTCGCCTCGTAGGGGGAGAACGCCTCGTCCAGCAGCGCAAGGAAGGCGGCGGGGTCGTCAATTGCGCCGTAGACGGTCGTCAGAGAGTTGGACGGATGATAGTAGGCGGTGTGGTAATCCTTGACTTCCTGCCACGTCATGGACGGAATCTCGGTCGGCTCGCCGCCCTGATTGTAGCCCATGTGGCTGCCGGGGAACGCCGCCTTCATTGCGTTGTAGGACGCGGAGGTCTCCAGCGAGGCAGCGCCCTGCATTTCGGAATACACCGTGCCGCTGATGGTCAGGGGGCTGTCCGCGCTCTCCAGCGAATAGCGCCACGCCTCGGAGCGGAACAGGGACTCGTCCTCATAAATCATGGGGTTGAAGCAGCTGTCCAGGTAAAAATCCGCATACTTGAGCAGCTGCGCTTCCGACAGGGACGCAACGGGGTAAGTCGTCATGACCTGATACGTCGCGGCGTTCATGTAGGTGTTGTAGGTCTGGTAAATGAGGTTGAAGAACAGGCTTGCCGACGGGTACTTCTTCGAGCCGTCCAGCGTGGAGTGCTCAAAGACGTGCGGGATGCCCTTGTCGTCGCTAAGCGGGGTGACGAACGAAATGTCGAACGCGCGGTTCGTGTCCTCGTTGATGAGGAAGAACACCGTCGCGCCGGTCTTTTGATGGCGCAGGACGGTCGTCTTTGCGTTCAGCAGTGCGAACTCGCCGTTCTCCACCACTTCAAAGCCGTGGATGACAGCGCCGACCGCCATCTCGGTGGACGGCGCATCCGCCGATTCCGCCAGAAGCGCGGGCGCAAGGCTCAGCAGCATCGCCATGCAGACCATCAGCGACAGCAGCGAGCGCAGGAGACGCTTACTCATGTGTTTTTCCCTCCTTTTTCTGCCCACCAAAACAGGAGCAGTATCATTTTCATGATACCACTCCGGGAGAGGATTGGCAAGTCAATTTTTGCCGTATGCGTGGAAATGCACGGAAAAAACATCCGGAATCAGCAGAAATCACTCGTAATCGAAAATCACCTTCTGCTGGATGCGCGCGCCGAACGTCTCTTTCCAGCGGTGATGCGGTTTGCTTGCGTCGTAGGCGGGCAGCATGTCGGGCGTCATGGTCAGCTCAATCAGCAAATCATAGCGGTTCGGGCGGTTGATGACGTTGCGGCGGATGGTCAGCGCGGTCGCCACGCCGTCCGCCACCGCCTGCGCGAAAATCGACTCCGCCTCTTTCGCCAGCGCGTCCCTGTCGCCCGCGTCGGGCGTCCACTTGACCAAAATGCAATGCTGCATGGGGATTCCTCCTTGCGAAAAACTTCCTATTATATGGTGCTGATGAGGTCGGTCATGTACCAATTTCCCAAAAGCAGGGAAGAAAAAAACACCAGAAACAGACAAAACCAAGCAACATGGGAGTGCACGCGCCGAAGGTTTCCAAAGGGCGATCGGAAAGCCCTTTGGTCGCCTCCGCAGAGGCGAAACCCCTGCGACGAATTGCAATCCGCCGCAGAAAATCAGATTACGAAGCGGCTTCCTCCGCAGCCTCCGCCGGCGGCTCATTCAGCATATCGCGAATGAAGTAGTCAAAGAACGCCTGAACGTTTTCTTCGTTGCCGTTGGCGCGGAAAATGCACGCGTAGTACGAATCCGCAGTCGGATACAGGAACGTGTCCAGATACGGCAAATCCGCACACGGGATGCCGAACAGGTGCTTTTCGCCCGTGTCGCTGTCCGTGCGCCAGCCGCGGCTCAGGCTGATGCCGCGCGATTCCAGCTCGCTCACTAAGTCCGGCATGGTTTCCTCCAGCGCCACAAATACCCCTTGCTGGGCGTAGGTCTGAAAGAGATCCTTCGGCAGCAGGTAAATGTCGCACTCGCGCGCCGTCATGCGGGTCATCAGCACCGATGAACCGTAGGTTTCGTCACTCATGATGAACTGCGTGTTCATTTCCTCCATGTCGGGCAGGAGCAGCTGGCGAACGTCCTCCATGTAGGCGTCCAGCGCCGTCTGATTGCCCGCGCCGTATACGCCGACAATGACCTTCTTTTCTTCCGGCGGGCGGTAGCGCGTCGTCGTGAAGAGGATGTTCCAGAAAAAGATGACCAATACCATCATCAGGACATACTTCCACCATGAATACGTCAGGTGGTTTTGCAGGCGCTCGTGCGTCACGGGTGTTTTCACGGGTTGTGTTCCTTCTTTCGGGGGATTTAGGGGGATGATAACACACGGATGTGAAGCCTATATGAAGTATTAGCGGTAAACCGCCGTCCAGCCGTCGCCGTCGGGCGCATAGAACATGCTGGTCACGTCGGGATTTTCGTACACGGGCAGGAAGTCCAGCAGCGATTTCCCGCGCGGATGGGCGGCGATTTCCGCCCGCGTCATCCAGCGGTTTTCGCCCTCGGCGGAGGAGGTCAGCGTGCCTGTGTACGCCGACGCTTCATAGCACAGCACCAGCGCGCGGGTCTGCCCGCCGTGCTTCATCCACTCCTTGATGCCGACGAGCCGGGGCGAAACGACAGTCAGCCCGGTTTCCTCCTGCATTTCGCGGACGACGGCATCCGCGCACGTTTCGCCGATTTCGACGTGCCCGCCGGGAAAGCAGAGCACCGGCCACGATGGGTCGGTGCGGTCTTGCACGAGCATACGGTTCGCATCGTCGCGCAGGAGGCAGACGTTCATGAGTTCAATGGGGGCGGGGGTGTGCATGGGGAAAACCTCCATATCAGTTGTGGAATCATCACGCGGAACCAGTATGCAGTTGTGCTCAACCGCATCGCGCGAAAGGGTCAAGGGACGAAGTCCCTTGTGGAGTCCAGAGGCAACGCCTCTGGCAGGTTCAAGGGCAGCGCCCTTGGGTTTCCCCTTTACTGCCTCTGCACCACAAAGCACTCCGGCGCGCCCGCCCCGGCGTTCAAAAACCGGTGGTGCAGCACGTTGTACTCCTGCGGGCGCAGCGCCGACAGGTACGTCATCAGCGCGGCGCGTTCCTCGTCGCCCGCGGCGTGACCCGGATAGGCGCAAATGGTGCAGACGCCGCCTTTCACCAAGAGCGACAAAGCCGCCGAAATCGCCGCGCGCGTCGTCTCCCAGTGCGTCGTGATGCGCTTGTCGCCGCCCGGCAGCCAGCCAAGATTGAATGTCGCGGTGCGAATCGGCACGGTCACTCGCTCCGATAGATGCTCGTGCCCCTCGGCGTAGAGCGTGCAGCGGGACAGCATCCCCGCATCCGCCAGACGCTCGCGCGTGCGTTCCACCGCGTCGGGCTGAATGTCGAAGCCGATGACGCGCCCCGTTTCGCCCACCAGTTCGCAGAGCATCAGCGTGTCATGCCCGTTGCCCAGCGTCGCGTCCACCACTGTGTCGCCCGGCTGAACCACTTGCCGCAGCACATCGGCGGCAATCCAGCGGGCGCTGCGAAGCTCGTAGCTCATGCTCACAGCTCCTTCAATTTGCGTACTTCCACGTCCGTCAGGCGGCGCCACTGGCCGCGCGGCAGGTCGTGCAGCTTAATCGTCGCAAAGCCGACGCGCTTGAGGGCGACGACCTCGTGCCCAATCGCACTGAACATGCGGCGCACCTGCCGATTGCGCCCCTCGTGAATCGTCACCAACAGCACGGACGCGAACGTCTCGTAGCGCACAAGATGCACGTCCGCCGGGGAAGTCATGCGGTCGTCGTCGAGCCGGACACCCGCGCGCAGACGGCGGATTTCCTCGTCCGTCACGCGGTTGGACACCTTCACCAGGTACTCCTTGCTCACCTCGCGGCTGGGGTGGAGGAGGTTGTTCATCAGGTCGCCGTCGTTGGTCAGCAGCAGCAGACCCTCGCTGTCGTAGTCCAGCCGCCCGACAGGGTACAGGCGCACCGGGTAATCGCGGAACTTGTCCATCACCGTCGGGCGGCCTTCGGGGTCGGTGACGGTTGTCACCTCGCCCATCGGCTTGTTGTACGCCAGATAGTGCTTTTCTTCCTGAATTTTGCAAACCTTGCCATCCACCGTCACCACGTCGGCGGATTCATCCACCTGCACGCCCATTTCGGTGATAACCTTCCCGTTTACCGCCACATGCCCGTCGGCAATCAGCTTTTCGGAGTTGCGGCGCGACGCCACGCCGGAGAGGGCAAGAAACTTCTGGAGACGCATCATAATGTGTAATTCACCTTTCTGTTTATCAAAATCTTGTTTTGTACTGCTCTGATGAAAGAATGTTCCCAAAGCGGCGCGCCGAAGGGGTGTCGGGGGCGATCGGAAAGCCCCCGACTCGCCTCCGCAGAGGCGAAACCCATGCAGCCAAGACGCATTCAAGGAAAATCACGTCCAATGGACGACAATGCCGTCCGGCCGCCGGCGCAGAAGCGCTTTTTTCGGATTCACCAGCACCGCGCGGTTCACCAGCGCCATCATATCCGCATCGGACGGGGAGTCGCCATAGGCGGAGGAACACTTCATGTCCAGCACGAAGCCGTTTTCCTTCAAATACTGCTCGATTCGGCGGACCTTCTCTTCACCCTTGCAGTTTTCGCCGACTTGCCCCGTGTAGCGCCCATCGCCGCCGACCTCGCAGCGTGTGGACAGCACCGCGTCAATCGGCATGAACTCCGGCAGGGCGCGCATGTACACGTCCGGCGACGCGCTGACGACGACCAGCTTCATCCCCTGCGAGCGCAGACTCCACAGCTCCGTCAGCCCATCCTGATAAAAGCGCGGCAGGTATTCATCGCGGAAGAACGCGCGGGCGACATCGAGCATTTCGTCCGCCGAACGCCCCTTCAAAAACGACAGCGTGGCGGATTTCGCCCGCGACGCCCGCGACGGCCGCGACGGCCGCAGCTTCCAGTACAGGAACGCCCCCGCCGCCTTGACCAGCTGCCGGCGCGGCGAAATCCGCTTGCGGATGCAGTACAGCAGGAAGGGGAGGATGGAATCGCCGCGGGCAAGGGTATCGTCAAAATCAAAAAACGCAATGCCTTGTGTCATAGCGGGCAGTCCTCGTGCAGCACAAGGTGGGTGTACGCGCGCTGACCGGATTTCATCTCCGCCATCAGCTGCCCGTCGCCCAGCAATTTGTACTTGTAGGTCGTCAGACCGTCCAGCCCCATCGGGCCGCGCGCGTGCAGCTTGCCCGTCGCAATGCCGACTTCCGCGCCGAAGCCGTACACGAAGCCGTCCGCAAAGCGCGTTGACACATTGCGGTACACGCCGGCGGAATCCACACGGGTCAGGAACGCCTTCGCCGCCGCGTCATCGCGGGTGACGATGCAGTCCGTGTGGTGGCTGCCGTAGCGGTTGATGTGGGCAATCGCGGCCTCCAGCGAATCCACGACGCGGATGGACAGCACATAATCCAGATACTCCGTGCGCCAGTCCTCTTCCGTCGCGGCTTCGACGGGGATAATCGCGCGGGTCGCCTCGTCGCCCAGCAGGCGGACGTGCTTTTCCCGCATGGCAGGCAGGAGCTTGGGCAGAAAATCAGCGGCGATATCGCGGTGGACGAGCAGCGTCTCGCAGGCGTTGCAGACCGCCACATTCTGCGCTTTGCTGTCCACGGCGATTTTGACCGCCATCTCCACATCGGCGGATTTATCCACATACACATGGCAGATGCCGTCGGAGTGCCCCAGCACGGAAATGCGGCTGTTGTCCATGATGTAGCGGACGAACTCCTTGCTGCCGCGGGGGATGATAAGGTCGATGAGCGCGTCCTCCTTCAGCATGGCGGCGACGTCCTCGCGGGAATGCAGCAGCTGCGCGAAATCCGCCGGAAGCCCGACATCCGCCGCCGCCTCCCGGAGCGCATCACACAAGGCGGCGTTCGTCCGCTCCGCCTCGCGCCCGCCCTTGAGCAGCACGGCATTGCCGCTCTTGAGCGCCAGCGACGCAATCTGCACCAGCGCATCCGGGCGGCTCTCGAAAATCACGCCGATGACCCCAATCGGGCAGGTCACGCGGTACATTTTCAGCCCCGGCGTGATTTCGTGCGTCATCGTTGTTGTGCCGATAGGGTCGGGCAAATCCGCCAGCGCGCGAAGCCCGTCCGTCACGGCGCGCAGCTTCTCTTCGCGGAATTTCAGCCGGCCAAGCAGGGGCGCTGCCAGCCCGTCCGCCTCCGCCTGATGAATATCCGCCGCGTTCGCCGCAAAAATATCCGCCTGATGATTTTCCAGCACCTCCGCCATCCGCAGAAGCGCCGCGTTTCGCGTTTTCAGCGACGAAGCCGCCAGCGTCCAAGCCGCCTCCCGGCTGTTTGCCGCCATCTCGTGAAGATCGTTCATCCTGTCCTTCCTCCTGTACCACAGAAAATCTTCCTTTTTATTATAGCATGGAAGTTTGGGACTTGCAATAAAAAAACGAATATGCTATAATAGTTCCTGCTGAAACAGGCAGACGCGCAAGGGAGGCGAGGAACGTGCCGCATCAGAAGGGAATCAAGTCCGTGGCACAGAATCGCAAGGCGTGGCACGATTATTTCGTCGAGGAGAAATATGAGTGCGGGCTGGCGCTGTTCGGCACGGAGGTCAAAAGCATCCGGCAGGGGCGCGTGAACCTGAAGGAGTCGTGGGCGCAGATTCGCGGCGGCGAAATCTGGGTCGAAGGGATGCACATCAGCCCCTACGATCAGGGCAACATCTTCAACCGCGACCCCATGCGCCCGAAAAAGCTGCTGATGCACAAGAGCGAAATCCGCAAGCTGGATGGGCTTGTTTCCCGGCAGGGCTACACGCTTGTGCCGCTGGAAATCTACCTGAAGGACGGGCGGATGAAGCTGCAATTGGGTCTTTGCCGCGGCAAAGCGGAACACGACAAGCGCGATACCATCGCCAAGCGCGACGCCGACCGCGACATCCGCCGCGCACTCAGGGAACACAACAAGTAACCTCGACGCAGCCTTTGCACATGCGATAAAGGAACGGGCAACCAAACTTCCCACTGTAACTGTATTCCAAAAGCAGCATGGGAGAGTCAGCGCCGAAGGGGTCAAGGGGGCGAGCGGAAAGCCCCCTGTCGCTCCCGCAGGAGCGAAACCTCCTGCCACAAAAGAAATCAAGCAACAAAGAACTACTGATAGCAGGGCGGCGCTGCCCCAAAGAAGCGCCATCTCATTCATGGGGATGATCCGGTTTCGACGGGGGTTGTCGAGGGCGGGATAAGCGAGCCGTGGCCCCTGACCACGATAAAACGGGGAACTTAAATGTAACTGACAATAATCAGTACGCTTTCGCTGCCTAATTAGGCGCGACGCTGGCCCGGTCTGCCCGCTTGACCGGTTCCCAGCGCCATTCAAGCGGGGAACGAGCGTATGTAAGCTTTGCCATGCGTCCGTAACATGAAGCTACCAATCGCTGAAGCCTGACTGCGGGCGTCAGCGTGCGGGAATTTCAAATCACAGTCTGCGCTCGGAGAAGGTCCTGCAAGCGAACCTTCGGACAGGGGTTCGACTCCCCTCATCTCCACTTCTTCACCGCGATTCCCAAGAGGAGTCGCGGCACTTTTTTTGTTTTGGGGGAAAAACGGCTGCGAATCAACTACCAATTTCAGCTGTATTGTGCTATAATGGAAGCGAAAACGGCAGAGGGGGAACGGAAAATGAAAAAGCGCTTGCTGTGTGCCTGACGGCGCTCGTTTGCTGGGTTTGCGCGGGGTACGCGGAAGAAACGCGGGTCGGCGATACGGTCATGTTCGGGCAATATGAACAGGATGGCAATCTGGACAACGGCAGTGAGCCCATTGCGTGGCAGGTGCTGGATGTGCAGGGCGGGAAAGCGCTGCTGATGAGCCGCTATGCGCTGGACTGCCTGCCGTTCCATGACGAAAAAAACGATGCCGCGTGGAATCAAAGCGCGCTGAATGCGTGGCTTCAGGCGGATTTTCACGCGGCGTTCACGGATGCTGAGTGGGCGGCGATTGCCCCGGTGACGCTGGCGGATACGGCGGCGGATGGGAATCCGGAATGGAAGAATACGGATGCTGAACCGGCGGAAACGCACGTTTTCCTGCTCAGCTACGCGCAGGTGATGCAATATCTTCCGGAGCAGGAGCAGCGGAAAGTCAGCGGTACGGAATATGCCCGGTCACGGGGGGCGAAGTTTCTGGGCTTCACCACCATCGGCATCGGCGAAACGGACTGGTGGCTGCGCTCGCCGGGCAAGGAAAGCTACGACGCGTGCTTTCTGGATGTCCGCGGCGCGGTTGGAACGAAGTGCGTGACGGAAAAACTGGGGGTTCGCCCGGCGCTGTGGATGAACTTGTCCGCCGACCGCAATGCGTTCCCGTATGAACAGCAGGTTCAGGCAAAGCAGTTTGCGGAGCAGGGGGATTATGCCGAAGCCACCGCCCTGCTGGACACGCTGGGCGACTATGCGGGCAGCGCGGCGCTGGCGAAGGAGTGCCGCTATCAGCAGGCGCAGGCGGAAGCGGCAAGCGGAAATTACGATGCCGCGATTGCCCTCTACACGGAACTTGCGGGTTATGCGGACAGCGACGCGCTTTGCCGCGCAAGCCGCTATGAAAAGGCAGTAGCGGCGCAGGAAGCGGGGGATTACGCGGGCGCAATGGCGTTGTTTGCTGACGCGGGACAGTACGCTGACAGCATGGCGCGCCTGCGCGAATGCTGCAAGCAGCAGGGCATATCCATCTATTACTTCTCGGCAGATGCCGTAAATACTGGGGTTGACACGGGCTATGCCAAGCAGGATACCATCAGCGGTGACGACAAGCACTTCGGCTGGCGGCTGGGAAGATTCTTCCTGACGGGCTTTACCCGCGTGACGGCGGACGAAAATCAGCAGCCTGTTTTCATCAAGACGCTGGGCGATTCTGTTACCCTGTGGTTTGATTTGGAGCAGGATATCGACGCGCTGAACGGCAACGCGCAGCTTTCTCTCGCGGCGGATGCGAACGGCTATGACCAGCAGTTCGGCATCCCCAAAACGAACTTCGGGCGCGGCACGCTGATTGTCCGCCACACGGATTATCAGAATGCTAAAAATGAACCGGCGATTTATATGGATTATCTGCTGGCGAAAGGCACAACGGGCGCGAATACACGCATTGTCCTGCACGAAGAGGGCGACTACGAGGTGGCGCTGGATTACGAGGTGCAGGACGGCGAGTTGACGCACATCACCAGCAAATTTGGCAATTACCGGATTTTCCTGCGCTTCTCCATCCGCAACGGCAACTGCATGGTCTACCCGTTTGACCTGCTGACGGGCGCGGAGCTGCAGAATACGGCGGTGGCGGAAGCTGGATTCTCGCTGGATTTGGCGCGCTCGCGGTATTTGGACATCAACGTTCGGCGCGCGGTGCTGGTGGAAACGGCGAACGGCGTCATCGAGGATGAGCGCTTCAACCGCCCCGCGAAGGACGGCGACCGCTACACGCAGGAGGGCATATACACCATTTCGGTCAGCAACCGATACACGGGCGAATCCACAACAAAAACGATTTTCGTCGGCTCGCAGGAGCTGCTGGAGACGTATGTGCGCAACGGCTTCTCGCTGGAGCGCCTGAAATGAGGGGAATGCGGATGAAAAAGCTATGTTCGCTGCTGCTGGCGCTGGTGCTGCTGGCGGGCTGTGCGCTGGGTGAAAGCGCACCGGAATTCCGCCGGATGGGGGATGCGGCGCTGCTGCCGTATCTGGAAAACAGCCTGTACGAACAGCTGGTGTCCGATTTGGACAGCAGCGACTATTTTGTGGAAAACGTACAGGCGGTGTACATCTCTCAGGAGTATCTGGACGAGCTGGCGTTCAACTCGCAGGAGAACGTCTACTTCGGCTATACGCTTTCCGAATTAAACGCGCAGTTTCAGGGCGAGAAGTACATCTTCACCCTTGGTGAAAACAACGAGACGGTCGCCGTGCCGTGGACGGACTACGATGATGTCTACGACCGCGTGATTCGCAACGTGGCAATCGGCACGGGCGTGATTTTGGTGTGCGTGACGGTTTCCGTTGTGTCGGCAGGCGTGGGCGCACCGGCGGTCAGCATGATTTTCGCGATGGCTGCCAAAGACAGCGCTGTCCGCGGTCTGCTTGGCGCGGCGAGTTCGGGCGTGCCGGCGTTCATCGCGACGGCTGTCCGCACGGGCGACCTGCAGCAGGCGGCGCGCGAGGCAGCCTTGGCGGGCAGCGAGGACTTCAAGTGGGGCGCCATCGGCGGCAGTATTTCGGGCGGCGTGACGGAGGCGGTCGGGCTGAAGGGCGCGACGCTGAACGGCTTGTCGATGAACGAAGCGGCGCAGATTCAGCGCGAATCGGGCTATCCGCTGGACGTCATCAAGGGCTTCCGGACGATGGAGCAGTACAAGGTCTGCCAGAAAGCGGGGCTTGTACCGAAGATGGTGAATGGCAAGATGGCGCTCATCCGCCAAATCGACCTCGATTTCGTGGACGAAATGGGGCGAACGAACTTGACGCGGATGCAGAATGGCTTGGCGGCGCTTGACCCGGCGACGGGAGAGGCATATCAGCTGCACCACATCGGGCAAAAGATGGATTCGACGCTGTCCATTTTGACGGAAGCGGAGCACATGCAGAACGGCAATAATCAAATTTGGCATTTGTTTGGAGAAGCATCGAAAATCGACCGCGGGGTGTTCGATAAGCAACGTGCAAGTTTCTGGAAGGACATGGCGGAACTGCTGCAAGGAGGATTCTAATGAAGACAATCGTTGACCTGCTTCGTGCGCAGCCGGCGTTTATTTCGGCAAAAGCTCCGACGGCGCAGGAGGTCACGCAGGCGGAGCAATCGCTGGGGGTGACGTTCGCTGCGGATTACCGCGATTATGTGGCGGCGCTGGGCGTGGCAAGCTATGAAGGGCATGAGCTGACGGGCGTGTGCCCCTTTCCGCGGCTGAGCGTCGTTTCGGTGACGCAGCAGGAGCGCGCGGCGAACCCTGCAATTCCATCGGCATGGTATGTGTTGGAGCAGACAAACATCAACGACCTTGTGATTTGGCAGGACGCATCGGGGGCGGTGTATCAGGCGATGCCGGGGTGTGCGCCGGAGAAAATCAGCACAACGATGGCGGCGTATATCGCGCCAAAAGATGAATAGGAAAAACGCGCGCAGTACGAAATGCCGGAAAAGTGATTGCAAAGGCGGCGTACATGCGGTATAATGGGTGCAAATCCACAAAAGAAAGGGTGTGCTTTGCATGAAATGTCCACGCTGCCGCAGCCGTGACGTGCGGGTGGAGCTGGTTCGCGAACGCCGGGCTACGCGCCACAGCTTGGCGTGGTGGCTGCTGATTGGCTGGTGGATATGGCCGTTCAAGCTGCTGTTTCTGCCGGTGATTTGGTCGCAGGAGGCGGAGCGGAAGGGAAAGCGTCCGCCGCCCCGGCGCGACGAGATGGTGACAAGGAGCGTCGCGGTCTGCCAGCACTGCGGGCACCATTGGCGGGTATGGTGAAAAGGGGAGCGCGCTTTGTTTTGAATAGCAAAAACGCAGGGCATCGCCGTTTTGACGATGCCCTGTTTGTGTTTACTTCATCAGGTTCATGCCGATCTGACGGCCGGATGCCAGCGCGTAGCCGACACCGGAGCCGGAAGAGTAGGCGTAGGCGTACATCTCGCGGTTCGAGGTTTCGCCGCCAGCGTACAGGCCGTTAATGACCGAGCCGTCCTCGCGCAGGACTTGGAAGTCCAGATTCGTCTTTACGCCCGCAATCGTGCCGCCCGTGCAGACGTAGATGCGCACCGCGTAGTACGGCGCCGCGTCGATGGCGGTCAGGTTGGAGGCGGCCTTGCCGAATTCGGCGTCGTTGCCCGTCGCGCAGGCGGTGTTGTACGTTTCAACGCTCTTGACCAGCGTGTCCGCGTCCACGCCCATCAGCGCGGCAAGTTCTTCGATGGTGTCCGCCTTGACGACTTCGGTGCCGTCCACCGCCGCGTCCAGCAGCGCAGCGCCCGCGAACTTGCTGTCGCCCAGCGCCCACGCGATGCCGTCTTCCGTGCGGCTCAGCGCGACGGTCGCCTGATAAGGCATGTAACCCTCGTTGAAGAAGCGCTGCGCCTTGCTGTTGACAACCATGCGCCCCCACAGGTTCACGGACATGCAGAAGCCCGCGATGCTGCCGTTGCGGCTGGTCGAGCCAAGGGTGATGACATAGGGGTCGTTGTAGAACACGCCGCCGACGTCAAGCGCCATCTGCATCCCGTCGCCAGTGTCGCCCGCGCCCGCGGTGGTCAGGTCAATCCAGTCGGCGAACTGCGGCAGGTACTCGCGCATCATGGGTTCGCTCGCCGCGAAGCCGCCGGTCGCCAGCACAACGCCGCGGGAGGCGTACACGTCGTAGGAGCTGCTTGCGTCCTGCACGGTCGCGCCGATGACGTCGCCCGCGTCGTTGGTCAGCAGCTTCGTGCCGGTCGTGCTCAGGCGCAGGTCAGCGTCGTGATTTTTCAGCCAGTCCACCATGTGGTCAATCAGCATGTAGCCGCCTTCGGGGTCAGCCGCGCCGGTTTCGCTGTCGATGACGTAATCCGGCACCTGATAGCGCCCGTTGGGGAAGAAGGGGTAGGTCACCCAATGCGCAACGCCCTCGTCCTCCAGCCAGTTGATCGTTTCGCCAACCTGCGTGAAGTAGTTGCTCACGCGCTCGTAGGTCGGATAGCCGGGGTCTTTGCCCAGCACGCCGATGTCCGAATCGGAGGATGCTTTCCACTCCTCCAGCCAGACTTCGCTGTTCGGCTCCAAGCCGATGCTCTGCGTGTAGTAGGTATTTTCCGCCGCGACGACCGCGCCGGATACGGACGTAGAGCCGCCGAAGCGCGACAGCTTCTCTACCACCATCACGTCCTTCGCACCGCTGTCCATCGCGGACATGGCAGCCGCCAGACCCGTGCCGCCGCCGCCGATGACCAGCACCTCGACGTGCGCCGTGCGATCGCCGACGTCCGCAGTGTTCTTTTCGACCGGCGTGCGCAGGGTATCCGGGTCAGCGCCCGCCTGCTTCACGCAGTCCTCGACCGCCGCCAGAATTGCCTTGCTGGTGATGGTCGCGCCCGTTACCGTGTCCACCGCCAGCGTCTGATGCGCCACGATGTCCGCCGGAATCTGCTCCAGCGCGCCGGACGCAATCGCGGGCGTTTCGGCCTGCTCCGTCACCTTCACATCGGTGATGGCGCTGTCCGAGAAGGTCACTTCAACCGTCACCGCGCCGTTCATGCCCTTGGCGGAGGCGGTGTACGTTCCCGCGTTGAAGGTCGCCGCGAATGCCGCCGGAATCAGGCACAGCAGCATCGTCAGCGCCACAAACAGGGAAATCAAACGCTTTTTCATAGGGAAAAATCCCTCCTTTCATGCCTGTATCATACCGCTTTGTGAAAGGAATGTCAAACAAGCGTTTTCTTTCTCGTCATAAGCGGAACTTATGGATGCCGCTCCGCCATGTCCGCCTGACGAAGCTGCTCGACGAATTGCAGGTGCAGCGGCGTCATCTGGCGCATGACCGCCTCGGTGTGGTGGAGAATCGGCGTGTCGCTGACGATGGGAATCAGGCGGATGCCGACGGGGTAGCTGCCCTGCGGCATGAACGAAATGCCCTGATTCAGGTTGATCATCAGCAGCTGATCCTCGATGGTGTCCGCAAAGCGCAGCGCGTCCTTTGTCCACCCAAGCCCCATCAGCCAGCGGGCGATTTGGCTGCTCGCCCTGCGATTCGCGCCCGCCTGCAGGAGGATGACGGGAAAATGCGTCAGCTCCGGCAGGGTGACGGAATTTTTCCCCGCCAGCGGGTGCGACGACGCGACGGCGGCGCAGATGGGGCGCTCCATCACCGTGACGTGCTTCATCTGCTGCAAGGGGATTTCGCCCGGAATCGCCAGCGCAATGTCGCAGTCGCTCGCCTCCAGCGCCGTGCCGATTCGCGCCATCGACAGCTGCCGCACGCGCAGTTCAACCTCCGGATGATGCGTCCGAAACGCCGGAATCGCCCGCAGAAGCAGCTGCTGCTCCATCGGCCCGGTGTAGGCAATCGTCAGCGTCCGCGGCTGATGGCGCTGCGCGTCCGCAAACGTCTCTATCGCCTGATAGCACTGAACCAGCCGCTCCGCCATCGGCACAAGCGCCTGCCCCGCCTCCGTCAGCGACGTGCCGGACTTGCTCCGCTTCAGCAGCGGCAGCCCCAATTCCGCTTCCAGCGCCGCCATCTGCTGGCTCATCGCGGTCTGGGTGATGAAGCTCTTCTGCGCGCCGAGGGTGATGCTGCCCGTCTGCGCGACGGCGAGGAAATACGCGAACCGCTCCAATTTCAAGGGAGTCCCCCTCCTTCCTGCGGGATGAAACGACTTCTTTCCTTATACTATTTCCAAATGAGAATGCGCCAAGATGCGAAGTGAATTTTTCATTCTGGCTAACGGGAGTGAAACGCAGCGTAGCAGCGCTACGCTAAGTGGAACGACCGGACGCCAGAAGGGAAAAGGCACGAGCAGCTGGTGCAGGCGAATTTGGAAATAGTATTATTTTATCACGCATTTTCGCGCCGCGCAAGGGGGATTGTGATTCGATTGACAAGCGGCGGGGGCGGTGGTACAATGAGGGGGGAGGTGCGGACGATGCCGAAGGTCGAAAGCAACGCAGCCATTGAAGCGCTGGAAAAAAAGAAGATGAACGCGGCGCACTGGTGTGTGGCGTCCCTCGCAATCGGTTTGGTCGGGGGGATGACGCCGGTGTTTCTGATGCCGTGGGACGACCTGTGGTCAACGGTTGTATTGGGAACCTTTGTAATCACAATGATGATTGGTCTTATCGGCAATGCGGTGCGGATTGTGAAGTACGACCTCCAGCAGAAGATGTGCCGCGTGGACATGGCGAAAGGTGCCAGCCGACGAAATGCCGCTCCGAACGAAATGGTGCTGACGGACGGCTTTCTGCGCTACCGCATCCGGCGGCAGGGGGAAGTGTGCTTCCTGCGGGTCGAAGCCTATGACATGGCGGCGGACGACTGGCGCGAGGAAGAGCCGGAACAGCGTTTCGCGTCGCGCCTGAAACTGCGGGACTATATGCGAGAAAAGGACTACGTTCCCACCGAAGCCGATTGGGACAAAATGAGCGACGCGGCGTTTCTGCAATGGTGGAGGGAATATGAGAAAACAAGTGCTCGTGCCGGAAAACGTTGAAATGGCGGACATTCAGACCATCCAGACGCGCATCAAAAGGCATAACCTCCTGACGGTGGCACTGCTGATTCCGCTGTTTGCCGGCTGTGCGCTGCGGGAATCCAGCGAAACGCTGGGCGGCATTGTCTTTGTGCTTTCGATTGCGCTGATGGTGCTGGGCTTCATTTCTGGTAGGGGCGACGAGAAGCGGCTGCCCGCGTACTGGGCGAAGTACCAGCAAATCCACCGGATGGACAATCTGCCGCAGACGAACCTTGTCGGCGTGTGGCTCAGCAATGAGACGCGAATCGCGATTACCCGCGACGGGGAGGCGTACCGCGTGCAGGAGAGCATCAGCAACAGCCGGAACGGCGCATGGATGACCGACGAGCAGGGGAGGACGTTCTCGAAAATTGGCGACGTGCGCGAATATCTGGCGCAGGCGGGATTCAAGGCGGGAAAGGCGGACTTCGAGCAGATGACGGACGAGGAGTTTCAGCAATTTCTGGATGCGCATCGAATCTGATACTATTTCCAGATTCATCTGCGCCATCTGCTTGCGCCTTTTCCCTTCTGGCGTCCGCTCATTCCACTTAGCGTAGCGCTGCTACGCTGCGTTTCATTCACGTTAGCCAGAATGAAAAATTCGCGGCGCATCTTGGCGCATTCTTATCTGGAAATAGTATGACAAAGCGCGTGCCCCGCAAAAGCACATAAAAATCCCCCTCCGATGCCATTCATCCGAGGGGGATTCCTTTGCGCACAATTACCACCCGCGCCCGAAGCAGCTGCGCCGTGCCGCTCCCTGCTCGCCGGAAACGTACCGTGCGTTAAACGCCGCGTTTACTTCGCGCAGTTCCATCTCGCCGTCAATATACGCTTGGTACATCTCGATGATGCCCTCCGCGCAGCCGTCGCAGGACGCGGAAATGTTGCCAATCGCGTCATCGACAATCTGCTGGCGTTCCTCGCGGGTCGTGTCCTTAATCAGAATGCTGGTCATCGGGAAAAATCGCTCCTTTCAGGCGGCTGCTTTCACGCCGTCAATGTCCGGCGGCAGCTTCTGCATCTGCTCACGGTAGACGCGGCGCAGGCAAATCATCTCCGCCGCCGCCGTAATCGCCCACGAAACGATGTAGAGCAGGTACAAGCTCTCAATGGTGTGGAAGTACGCGAACACCGTGTACACCCAGATAATGCGGAACACGCACGAACCCATAATCACGATAACCGTCGGCACAAAGCTCTTGCCCAGCCCGCGGTTCGCGGCAATGGTGCAGTCCATGAAGGCGGAGAAGGCGTAGGAGCAGCCCATGATGCGCAGGCGGATCATCCCGGCTTGCGCCACTTCCTCGACGTTTGTGAAAATGCCGAGGAACTGCCGCCCGAAGATGACCAGCAGCGCACTCATGACAAGGGCAATGCCGAAGGAGAACACCATCGAGATGAAGTAGCTGTGGATGATGCGCTTGCGCTTGCCCGCGCCGTAATTTTGGCTCATGAAGGACGAGCAGGCGGTGTAAATGGCAGCCATCACGTCGTAGACGAGCGCGTCGGCGTTCGCGGCGGCGGCGTTGCCTTCCACCATCAGCTCATCAAAGGAGTTCACGCCCGCCTGAATGAACAGGTTCGCTATTGCGAAAATCGCGTTCTGCAAACCGGCGGGAATGCTCAGCGACAGCACCTGCTTTGCCTTGTGCGGCTCAATCCGCAGCATTGACCGTTCCAGCCGCACCACGCTCCCCGAACGGCGCAGGGACAAAATCACCAGCGCCGCCGAAATATACTGGGAGATGATGCTTGCCAGCGCCACACCCGCCGCCGCCAAATGGCAGACGATGACGAAGAACAGGTTCAGCAGGATGTTGATGACGCCCGCCATCGAGAGGAAGTAGAGCGGCTTTTTCGTGTCGCCGGCGGCGGAAAGCACCGCGTTGCCGAAGTTGAACACCGCCATGGCGGGCATACCGAGGCAGTAGATGCGCAGGTAGCTGACCGCGCCCGCCATCAGCACCGGCTTCGTGCCGAGCATGGAGAGCATTGCGGGCGTGAAAAGGAAACCCAGCGCCATGATGATGACGCCGACAATCAGCGAGAGAATCAGCGAGGTATGCACCGCCTCGTGCACGTCCTGGTCGTGCCGCGCGCCGATATACCGGGCGACGACGACGTTGACCCCGCTGCCCATGCCGATCAGGAAGCCGGTGAACAGCGAGACAAGAATCGAGGTAGACCCGACTGAGCCCAGCGCTTCCGGGCCTGCAAACTGCCCAACCACCGCCACGTCGGACATGTTGAACAGCACTTGCAGCACGTTCGTTGCCATCAGCGGCAGGGAAAACAGGATAATCTGCTGGACGAGCGGCCCGTGCGTCAGGTCGTGCGATTTGGATGCCATGATTTTGCTCCTTTGCGAAATCTTCCGCCGCTGATTATACACCGGAAAAACGAAACTGGCAAGAGGAAAAACGAAGGTTGACAGAGAATATTATCCGAAGGGGTCGATGAGACGCTCGCAGACTTCTTCTCTTTCCATTGCCCCTCGTCGCTCCCGCATGAGCGAACCCCCTGCGATAAAATAGCTGTATAAAATAGCTGTATAATAAGGAAAGAACTGCACCCCAAAGGAGCGAAAAATCCACCATGCACGATTACCGCGCCATCTTCCTCGACATCGACGGCACGCTCACCCAGCCGGGGCATTCCGTGCCGCCCGTATCCGCCGTCGCTGCCATCGAATCCGCCCGCCGCGCTGGACGCCGCGTTTTCCTCTGCACCGGCCGCTGCGAAGCGATGCTCAAGCCGCTTCTTCATTGCGCTGATTTTGACGGCTACGTTGCGTCCTCCGGCGGATTGGTGGTCGTCGTCGGCCGCGATGTCTTTGACTGCCCCATGACCCCGCAGGAGCAGGCGCATGTGCTGACGGCGCTTTCGGCTAACGGCGTGTTTCGCACCGCGCAGACCCGCATGGGCGCGTACTGCGACGAGGGCTTCCGTGATTTTCTCCGCGCCCGTGACGTGCAAAACGGCAGCAGCGAGCTGCTCCGCTGGCGCGAGGCCATCGAGCAGCGATTGCAGATGCAGCCCATGCGCGATTACGGCGGCGAACCCGTTTATTCCGTCGTGTGCATGTCCCCGACGCGGGCGCAGCTGGAGCGCGCCATGGCGGAATGCAGCGAGTTTGACTTCGTACTGATGGACGACCGCCAGCACGACCTTGTGAACGCGGAAACCGCCAACCGCCGCTATGACAAGGGCAGCGGCGTCAAGCAGGTGTGCGCGGCAATCGGCGTTGACCCGGCGGACAGCATCTGCTTCGGCGACAGCCTGAACGACCTGCCGATGTTTGCCGCGGCGGGCTTTTCCGTCTGCATGGGCAATGGCGGGGATGCGGCAAAGCAATCCGCGGACGCGGTCTGCAATTCGGTGGAGGCGGGCGGGCTGGCGAAGGCGTTCGCGGATTTCGGCTTGCTGGCATAAGCGGCGCATCCCCCGCATACCCTCAACCGAATCAACCGAGCGGGGAGGGAGACGAATGCGCAAACGCTCCTGCGGCGAGCGGCAATGGGTCATCTGCACGGGTCAGCGCGCGCTGATGATTGCGGGCATCGTGCTGGTGGCGGCGGGGCTGATTGTGCTGCTGCTGTGCATCCCGGCATGGGCGTGGGCGGCGCTGCTTGGCGTGGCGCTGGCAATCGCCGGGCTGGTGCTGATCTGTGTGGGGAGGAGGTGACAGAAATGCGGGTGCGGATGGTGTGCGTGAAGGTGCCGAAGCCCCTGCGCGGGGTTGTGCGGTTTCTGGTGAAGAAACGGCGGAAATCTTCATAAGTGATTGACAGATAAGCAAAAGCGTGCTATGATAGCATTGGTATCCGATAATTGCATAGGAACGGAATCAGAGGTGCGCACGCATCGTGTACCGCGGCGGAGGATGGCTTCCGCAGAGGCCGCGGGAAGGGGTGGTGCGCCGAAAGGCAGGGCAAACGAAGCCGCAGACCCTGTGCTTGGGCGCGGGCCGGACAGGTTCGTGACTGTCATCGGGGCAAAATAATCCCCGGCGGAGCGCTGATTCACTGAGACACCGCCTGTTCCTTATGGGCAGGGCATCATGCGGGCGACTGCATGGAAAATCGGGTCTTTGGCGCACCGCGAGCAGGATGGCTTGTGGTGGCTTTTTTTGAATCCGAATGGACAGGATACCGCAAAAAAATCAGCAGAAACACATGGATGGAGGATACAGCCAATGGAGAAGTATCGTGTAGGCATTGTTGGCGCAACGGGCATGGTCGGTCAGCGCTTTATTTCGCTGCTGAAGGATCATCCGTGGTTTGAGGTGAACTGTGTGGCGGCGTCGGCGCGCAGTGCCGGAAAGACGTACCGCGAGGCGGTCGGGGAGCGCTGGGCGTTCTCGTGGGAGATTCCGGAAAAGGTGGCGGGCATGACCGTCGTCGATGCGGCGGATATTGACGAAGTGAGCAAGCATGTGGACTTCGTTTTCTGCGCCGTGGACATGAAGAAGGACGAAATCCGCGCGCTGGAGGAAGCCTACGCGAAGCACGAAATCCCGGTGGTGAGCAACAACAGCGCCTGCCGCGGCATCGAGGATGTGCCGATGGTCGTGCCGGAAATCAACGCCGATCACCTTGCCGTCATTGAAGCGCAGAAAAAGCGCCTTGGCACGAAGAACGGCTTCATCGCCGTCAAGCCGAACTGCTCCATCCAGAGCTATGTGCCCGCCCTGACCCCCCTGCTTGACTTTGAGCCGGAGAAGGTCAGCGTGTGCACCTATCAGGCGATTTCCGGCGCGGGCAAGACGTTCAAGACGTGGCCCGAAATGGTGGATAACGTGATTCCCTACATCGGCGGCGAGGACGAAAAGAGCGAAAACGAGCCGCTGAAGCTGTGGGGGCATGTGGAGGATGGCAAGATTGTCAACGCCGCGCTGCCCGTCATCTCCGCACAGTGTCTGCGTGTCGCCTGCTCCGACGGCCATATGGCGGCGGTGTCCGTCAGCTTCAAGAAAAAGCCGACCATCGAGCAGATTAAGGAACGCTGGGCAAACTACGAGACGGAAGCGCAGCGCCTTGAGCTGCCGAGCGCGCCCAAGCCCTTCCTGCAGTATTTTGAAGACCCCTCCCGCCCGCAGACCCGCCTTGACCGCGATTTCCAGAACGGCTTCGGCGTGTCCATCGGCCGTCTGCGCGAGGATAAGCTGTTCGACTACCGCTTTGTCTGCCTGAGCCACAACACGGTGCGCGGAGCGGCGGGCGGCGGCATCCTGACGGCGGAGCTGCTCTGCCGCAAGGGGTACATTCCGCACCGGGTGTAATGCAAAAATCGTATAAATATCTGGAAGGAAGTTATCACAATGAAACCTTTGTTCACAGGCACTGGTACGGCGCTGATTACGCCTTTCAAGAACGGCGAAATCGACTGGGATGCGCTGGACAACCTCGTAGAAAGCCAGATTGCGGGCGGCGTGAGCGCGCTGATTGCCGCGGGCACGACGGGCGAACCATCGACGATGACGTGGGATGAGCACATTGAGGTCATTCGCTTCGTCGCCGAGCGCGCGAAAGACCGCGCCTGCGTCATTGCCGGCACGGGCAGCAACTGCACGCGCGAGGTCATCCACGCGGCGAATGTCGTCAAGGACTTCGGCGTGGCGGCGCAGCTGGTCGTCACCCCCTACTACAACAAGTCCACGCAGGAGGGACTGGTGGCGCACTACACGGAGATTGCCGAAAAGACCAGCCTGCCGATTGTCGTCTACAACGTTCCCTCCCGCACGGGCGTAAACATCCAGCCCGCGACGCTTGAGAAAATCTGCCGCCTGCCGCAGGTCGTCGCCGTGAAGGAAGCGAACCCCGACGTGGCGCAGGCGATGGAGAAAATCAACCTCGTCGGCGACGACGCAACCTTCTACTGCGGCAACGACGACCTGACGATTCCGCTGATGGTGCTGGGCTTCCAGGGCGTCATTTCCGTGCTGAGCAACGTCATGCCCGCCGAAACGAGCAAGATGACGTCCCTCGCGCTCTCCGGCAACTGGGCGGAAGCGTCCAAGATGCAGCGTGACCTGCTGCCGATGGTGAAGGCGCTGTTCTGCGAAACCAGCCCGATTCCCTGCAAGGCAGCCATGAGCATGATGGGCATGTGCCGCAACGAACTGCGTCTGCCGCTGATTCCCATGCAGGAAGCCAACCAGCAGAAGCTCGCCGACATTATGCGCGGCTGGAAGCTGATTTAAGGCGACTTCGTTGCTTCTCTGCGCGTCCGCAGACGCGCCCCATGCAACGCTATAAATCAAGAAACTTAAATGGGCACGCGAAGCAGTCCAGAGGGCGATCGCAAAGCCCTCTGGTCGCTCCCGCAGGAGCGAAATCCCTGCGACAAAAAAGCGCATTTTCTTAGGAAACACAAGGAGCAAAGAACAACGATGACCATCCTCATCAGCGGTGCGTGCGGCTTCATGGGCCGCGAGGTCGCCGCGCAAGCAAAATCCTCCGGCATTGACGTGGTGTGCGGTGTGGACATTGCCGCCGGGGTCGCCCCGTATCAGCCGGATTTCCCCCTCTATGCGAACTATGCCGACGCCCCCAAGGCGGATGTGGTGATTGACTTCTCCAACTGGAAGCCCGGCGCGAACGTGCTGGATTACGCCACGAAGTACCGCGTCCCGGTCGTCATTGCCTCGACGGGTCTGACCGACGAGCAGCTTCACCAAATCGCCGAAGCGTCGAAGGTCGTGCCGATTTTCCGCTCCGGCAACATGAGCCTCGGCATTGCCCTCCTGCGCGCCCTCGCCAAGAAGGCGGCAGGCGTCCTTGGTGATGCCTTTGACGTGGAAATCGTCGAAGCGCACCATAACCGCAAGCTCGACGCGCCCTCCGGCACGGCGCTGATGCTCCTGGACGCGGTCAAATCTGCCTATCCGGATGAGCGCGAAGCCGTTTTCGGCCGCCACGGACGCGACTGCAAGCGCCAGCATCAGGAAATCGGGATGCACTCCCTGCGCGGCGGCACGGTCACGGGCGAGCATGAAGTCTGCTTCTTCGGCACGGGCGAGAGAATCCGCATCAGCCATAGCGCGGAGAACCGCGGCGTGTTTGCTGCGGGCGCTTTGCGTGCGGCGGCGTTCCTGATGAATCAGCAGCCCGGCATGTACAGCATGGACGACGTGGTGGGACAACTGTAACCAGTTTGTGGGATGACGGAAATTTTCCGCCGTCCCATTTTCGGTATTCTTGCAAAAAAACATGAAAACAGTTGTTACTTTTCGCTGAAAAGGACAAACTGAGTTCATAAAGCCATGGTAGAATCAACATCGATGGGAGGGATACCAACGCATGAATGAAGTCAAAACCCCGAAAAAACCGCTGATTGTCTATTACGCAATCGCGATTCTGGTCGTGCTGCTGATTAACACGCTGCTCGTGCCGATGGTGAGTCAGGCGCGCGTGAAGTATGTCGATTACGGTACGTTCATCCAGATGACCGAAGAGGACAAGATTTCTGAAGTTCAAGTGCAGGACAATCAGATCGTCTTCATCACCAAGGAGGACGAAGCCAATAAGAACGCTGTTTATTACCGCACGGGCAAGATGGATGACCCGGAGCTGACCAGCCGCCTGTCCGAACACGGCGTGAGGTTCGACAAGGAAATTGTGGAGGAAACGTCGCCGCTGCTGTCGTTCCTGCTTTCCTTCGTCTTCCCGATTGTGCTCTTTATCGCGCTGGGGCAGCTGCTCACGCGCCAGCTGATGAAGCGCATGGGCGGCGGCAAGGACGCGATGTCCTTCGGCATGGGCAATTCCAATGCCAAGGTATATGTGAAGGACAGCGCGGGCAGCATTAAGTTCGACGATGTGGCGGGCGAGGACGAAGCGAAGGAGAACCTGAGCGAAATCGTCAACTACCTGCATGACCCGTCGAAGTACCGCGATATCGGCGCGTCGATGCCCAAGGGCATTCTGCTCGTCGGCCCGCCCGGCACAGGCAAAACCATGCTCGCCAAGGCAGTCGCGGGCGAAGCGAACGTGCCGTTCTTCTCCATTTCCGGCTCGGAATTTGTGGAGATGTTCGTCGGCATGGGCGCCAGCAAGGTGCGCGACCTGTTCAAGCAGGCGAAGGAGAAAGCGCCCTGCATCGTGTTTATTGACGAAATCGACGCCATCGGCAAGAAGCGCGACGGCGGCAAGTTCGGCGGCGGCAACGACGAGCGCGAACAGACGCTCAACCAGCTGCTGACCGAGATGGACGGCTTCGAGGGCAGCAACGGCGTTATCATCCTCGCCGCGACGAACCGCCCCGAATCCCTTGACCCCGCGCTGACCCGCCCCGGCCGTTTCGACCGCCGCGTGCCTGTGGAGCTGCCCGACTTGCAGGGTCGTGAAGCCATCCTCCGCGTCCATGCGAAGAAGATTAAGACCGAGCCGAACATCAACTATGCGCAGATTGCGCGCATGGCATCCGGCGCATCCGGCGCGGAACTGGCGAACATCGTCAATGAAGCCGCCCTGCGCGCTGTCCGCAACCACCGCACCGCCGCGTCTCAGGCGGACATGGAGGAATCCATCGAGGTCGTTATCGCCGGCTATCAGAAGAAGAACGCGATTCTCACCGACAAGGAAAAGAGCATCGTGTCCTACCACGAAATCGGTCACGCGCTCGTCGCGGCGCTGCAGAGCCACTCCGCGCCCGTGCAGAAAATCACCATCGTGCCGCGCACGTCTGGCGCGCTCGGCTACACGATGCAGGTCGATGAGGGCAACCACTACCTGATGACCAAGGACGAAATCATCAACAAGATTGCGACGCTGACGGCGGGTCGTGTTGCAGAAGAGATTGTGTTCGGCTCAATTACGACCGGCGCGTCCAACGACATTGAGCAGGCCACGAAGCTCGCCCGCGCGATGATTACCCGCTATGGCATGAGCGACGAGTTCGGCATGGTGGCAATGGAGACCGTCGAAAACGCCTATCTGGGCGGCGACACGTCCCTGTCCTGCTCGGCGGAAACGCAGGCGCGCATTGACGCGCTGGTCGTCTCCATCGTCAAGGAGCAGTACCAGAAGGCGACGCAGATTCTGACCGAAAACCGCGCGAAACTCGATGAGCTGGCGAAGTACCTGTACGAAAAGGAAACCATCACCGGCGAAGAGTTCATGAACATCCTGAACAAGAAGGAAGCCTGATTGCGCCTGTAATCCAAACCAACAAGTAAATAACCAATCGGAGAATAGGGAGAAAATCAACCATGAAGAAATTCCTGACCAGCAAGATTGGCAACATCCTGCTGTGTATCGCCGAAATCATCGTCGGCGTGCTGCTGCTCGTCAACCCCGATGCCGTCACCTCCGCCTTCGTCATCTGCGCGGGCGCTGTCATGATTCTTACGGGCATCGTCTTCTGCACGCTGTATTTTGTCGGCGAAGCAGAAAAAATGGTCATCAAGCAGCTGCTCTTCAAGGGCTTGCTGCTCATCATCCTCGGCATTCTGTGCGTGACGCAGTACGGCGTGCTGCTTGCGGCACTGCCGTTCGTGACGTGGGTGTACGCCATCGCCATGCTGATTCTGGCGGCGTATAAGGTGCAATGCACGGTGGATATCCTCCGCCTGAGCGGCATCCGCTGGTACTTCCCGGCGATTTCCGCGGCGCTGGCGGTCGTGCTGGCCCTGTTCATCCTGCTCAACCCGAACACCGCGATGAACATCGTCTGGGGCTTCATGGGCGTGTCCATCATCCTCGAAGCCGGGCTGGAAATCGCGACGATTATCCTGCTGAAGTAAGGGCTGCTATCGGCGTCCGCTGGAAATTCCGGCGGGCGCTTTTGGTATACTGTACACTTGCGTGACTGCAAACGCTGAAAGGTAGAAGATAGACGTGGCAAAACCTAACAAATTCTTCGGCAACAGTCCGAACCCCGCCGTCGCCCTGCCTGCGTGGGGGATGCTGATCATGGCGCTCGCGCTCGTGTTCCTCCCGTCGCTTCGAACTGCCGCGCTGATTCTTTATGCGGCGGATTGGCTTGCACTCGGCATTGCGGCACTGACGGCGAAGCGCAAGCAGTCGCTTGTGAACTATTGGGGGTCGTGTGTGCCAATTGTCGTCGCGATTGTGCTGCTAAACTTTTGGTATAGAAGGTATACCACGCCGTGGATGCGAAATATTTTTCTTGTCGCGCTTGGCTTCGTGCTGCTGACCCTGCCAATGCTGTTGATTGCGGAGAAGCAAGTTCCGAACATGCGGGCGGGAAGGGAAAAATACTGGCTGCGTGCGGTAGCGCTGACGATGCTGGTGTTCCTTGCTGCCATCAGCTGGGCAGCTGCAAGCAACATCACGTTCGACCAAAGCGCGGGCAGTCTGCGGACTGCCTGCATCACCGAAAAGTGGCGAAATAGCAGCCGCACCGGAGGGCAGTATCACATCCGGGTCGCGGTGGAGGGGCTGGCGGAATCGCTGAACTTTGATGTCGGGCGGGATGCGTATCGCCGTTTATCCGAGGGGGACGCCGTCACGGTGACGGCGTACGACGGTTTCTGGGGCGCGCCGTACTACGACGTGACGCTGCCAAAGTAGCAGAAGGAGAATTGATATGACCCAAAGCAACAAGTACGCCGCAAGGAAGCCTTTCACCCCGAAACCCGTGGTTTATGCCGCGTGGGGACTTCTGGCGGCGGCGCTGGTGGCGCACTTCGTCCCGGCGCTGGAAACCGTCGCGCTGGTGCTGTACGCGGTCGGGCTGATTGCGCTCTGCCTCCTTGCCCTGACCGCCCCGAAGAAGGGGACAATCGCCGTCCCGCGCGTGTTCCTGCCGATGCTGGCGGCGGCGTTCCTGATTGTCGGTTGCCAAATCGGGATGCGTCCGGACGAATCGCCGCTGGTGTGGCGGAGCATCCTGCTTGCGCTGATTCTGCTGATTCCGCTGATGATTTCGGAGAAACAAGCCGCTGCCGACATTGACCGGGGCAGATTCGCCGCGCGGGTGTTCATCGTCGTCGGGGTGCTGTGGATGAGCTGCGCGTTCTGGCTGATTGCGACGAACTCGGTGTTTGACGCGGACGTCGGCATGTCGCACATCAGCACCGTCACGCAGACGCGCGCGACAAGCCGCTATTGCTACATGGACGTGGTGTGGGACGGCAGAACGCTGGATTTTCCGGTCAGCAAGGAGGATTTCAGCGCCATATCTGCCGGGGACAAGGTGCTGGTGACGGAGTACGACGGCTTCTGGGGCGCGCCGTATTACACATGGGACTATCCGCAGGAGGAGGCGGACTAACGTGGCGAAATCCGCCAAAATCAAGACGCGAAAGCCCATCAGCACCGTCACGCTGCTGGCGTGGGGGCTGCTCGCGCTGGCGACTGCGTTCGACCACATTCCATCGTTCCGCGCCGCCGCGCTGATTCTCTACGCGGTCGATTGGCTCGCGCTCGCCATTGCGGCAACACTGACGAAGCGCAAGCAGACGCTGATTATCCGACCGGGGATGATTCTGCCGCTGTTTATCTCCACGCTGCTGCTCTTCCAACGCAAAATCCGCATGACCATGCAGCCTGCGGCGACGATTTGGCTTGTCACGGCGTGCTTCATGCTGCTGACGTTGCCGATGCTGCTTGCGGCGGAGAAGCAAGTGCCGGACGAGCGCGCGGACGATGAAAAATACTGGGGGCGCGCTGTGATTCTGGCGCTGGTGGTGCTGCTTTCCGCTCATAGCTGGGCGTGTTTGAGCAACGCTGCGTTTGACCAAAGCGCAGGCAGTGCGCAAACGGCGTATATCACCGAAAAATGGCGGGAAAAGCATAAATTTAGCTGGGATTATCATCTTCGGGTCGCGGCGTCGGGGGAGACGGAATCGCTGACCTTCCAGATTGGGGCGGGGAGCTACAACCGCGTGTCCGAGGGCGACAACGTCACCGTGACGGAGTACACAGGCTTCTGGGGCGCGCCGTACTACACATGGGAAAGCCCTCAATCCCCCTGAAAAAACAGCAGGAATCCCGAAAAAGCCTTGCACTTTTGGGCAAAATGGCGTACAATAGCCTTGCCTGTGATTCGCATCGGGCAGAGTAGCTGAATCCGCGTTAAGTGTTCATGAACGGGGAGTTGTCATGAAACGAAGCCGCACGGCGGCGCGGTGGGTTCGGCGCATCCCGCTGTCTTAGGGAATTGCTGATGGGACGGATGTATCTTCCGGTTCAATCAGCGCTTCCGTGGTGCTGCCTCCTGCGATCTGGGAAAATCATTCGCTTAGGAGGCGCTTTTTGTGATGTCACAATCCGTTTTCCATGCCCACTACTGGCGGGACTGCGCCCGGCTGACCACCCAGAAGCTCTGCGTGATGGGCGTGCTGATGGCGCTGCAAATCATCCTCAGCCGCATCACTGCCATCAACCTCGGCAACTGGCTGCGCATCAGCTTCGGCTTTCTGCCCAACGCCATTGCCGGATACCTGCTCGGCCCCATCGGCGGCACGCTCGTTGCGTGGGGGAGCGACGCCCTCGGCACCATCCTCACCGGGCAGGCGATTAACCCCGGTCTGTCCGTCACGGCGGCGCTCGGCGGCTTCTTCTACGGGCTGATGCTGCATAAACGTCCGGTTACAATTTGGCGGACGATGGCGTGCCTGCTCGTCGTGTCGCTGGTGTGCCACTTCCTGCTGAACACCTACTTTCTGGCGATGGCGGGCTTCACCGCGGTGTCCGACGGCGCGGATTATCCCGCGTTTGTCCGCGAGCTTGTCCGCCCGATTTACGGCGAAGGCGCAACGATGCCCGCGTGGATCAGCGTCTGCAACCGTTTCATCAAGCAGGTCGTCGTCTACCCGGTCAATGTCGCGATGCTGCTGCTGATGCTGCGCGGCGTGCAGCGGATGCCGAACGCAGTGACGCACTTGTGAAGGAGAATCCCCCTGAATGACACCTGAAGAAAACAAACAGTTAATCCTCGCCGAGCTTGACCGTCTCTATCCCCAGCCCAAGCCCGAACTGCATTTCACCACCCCCTACGAGACGCTGGTGGCGGTCATGCTGTCCGCGCAGTGCACCGACAAGCAGGTCAACAAGGTCACGCCCGCTGTGTTCGCGCGTTTCCCCGACGTGAAGAGCATGGCGGAGGCGGATGTTGCCGAGCTGTATCCGCTGGTGAAAAGCTGCGGCTTCAAGAGCAAGGCAAGCAACATCATCGCCGCGTGCCGGATGATTCTGGCGGAGGACGGCGGCGAAGTTCCGCACACCATGGAAGCGCTGACCCGCCTGCCAGGCGTCGGGCGCAAAACGGCGAACGTTGTTATGTCCACGGCGTTCCATATTCCGGCAATTGCGGTGGATACGCACGTTTTTCGCGTCAGCAACCGCCTTGGGCTGGTGGATGCGCCCGACGTGCTGAAGACGGAGATGCAGCTGCGCGCGCTGATTCCGCAGGACAGGTGGAGCGACGCGCACCACTGGCTGATTTTCCACGGTCGAAGGGTGTGCAAGGCCCAGCACCCCCTGTGCGGCGAATGCACGCTGCGCCCGTGGTGCAAGAAGTACAACAGCGAAACCGAATAACCTTCGCCCGACTGCGCCCTACCGCCAGCCGGGCGTTTTTCGGTTCTTCACGGAATCTTGAGGGAAGAGCAGCTTGGGGGCGCGTCTGCGGACGCGCAAAGTTACTGGCAGGGACGCTTCGCTGCCTGCACCTTTGTTGGCGGCTTCCTTGGGATTGGTCGGACGCGGAACAGTTGGGGCGTTGCCCCAAACCCCACAAGGGACGCTGTCCCTTGACCCTGCAAGGGGCAATTGCCCCTTGACCCCTTTTCGCGATTGAGTTGGTCGCGCTTTCATGCTCCTTCCGCGTGCAGCTTTTTGGTGCTTCGCTTAAGCCCTTGTTTGCTTCCCCAACTTTCCGTGAAGAACCAAATAATTCCGCATTCCGAACTCCGCATTTCCCTTCACGCCGCCCCATGCTCCGCCCTGAACGCCCCCAAAAGCTCCCACCCCTCCTCCCGCGTGTGCATCAGCGCATTCCCTTGCGCCATATCCCGTGCGTACAGGTAGTCCTCCAT
>UMJB01034372.1_pt1 | contig 30859 bp, 31 predicted proteins | sample 1965961 | NCBI WGS metagenome assembly UMJB01 (sample SAMEA4836139, study PRJEB28245) | human gut metagenome | biome: gut microbiome; material: fecal sample | place: Denmark | collected 2008
GCTGCAGAAACCAACCATATCCGAAGCGAGCCATTTCGTCGAATGAGGCTTCATCGGATTTCTGAAACGCTGGTTACGATGCAGAACGCCGGCGCCGCCGTTTATCGGGATGAAAAGCCGGACATTTTCTCTCCTGCCTGGAATGAGAATACCCGGTATCGCATAGCTGCCCCCGCTTTCTACACATCCCGTGAAATCAAGGAACTGGGGACGGTCTTTGTGAAGATCAAAGGTGCCCGGTCGGTAGGTGTGCTGCTGACGGAAAGCGCCGTCTTTGTGGTGTATAACCTGGGCGACACGCTGATGAAATGGCAGTATCGGGCGGAAATGCGTACAAAGACGCTGATGCAGACGGTTTTGTGCAGGGAACGGCTACCGGAGCAATATGCGCCGGCGGCGGTAAGAGGGTTACTGCTCGGCAATGGTATGGATCTGGCGTCTGCCATCCTTGCCGGTGACGGCGGTAAGCAATATCTTCTGCTGGATGGAAGCTATGAGCATTTCTACTATCTCACAAACGACCATCGGGGCGAGACCCTCCTGCGGCTGCTGTGCAGCGCACAACTGTCTGAGCAGTTGGAAACGATCCTGCGGACAGACCTGCAGGACAAGGACGAGGGCCTGCCGCTGGAAAACGACGCCATAGATCAACAAGGGAATCCCGTCTTGTTTTCGTATACCTGTGATCTGCCCCGCATCAAGCGGTTTGATACGGCGCTCCGGCTCCAGAATAAAGCCGGTACGCTCATCTGTTTTGACTTCCAGGCGGAAGCTCTCCGCCGCTGCTGCGGGGAACAAGTCCGGTTTCAAACCATCGACTTTGAAAAATGGGAAAGGAGGTTTTTTCCTTAAAACGCAAACGGTTATTTTCCATCCTCTTTGGCCTGCCGCCGCTGCTGTTCGCTCTGCTCTATGGCGGCGGGTATATATCGCAGTTCGTCCGCAATTACAAGGAATGGCAGAACGCAGGCGGCACACCCGGAAATGGAACATCTCCGGCCATGCCGTCTTTTGCTTTGTCCGATTGCTTTGAAGCCGTGTTTTCCATGCCGTATGGGATCATCGGCATTCTCATTTGTGTTGGCGTCCTGGCATTGCTTGTCGTCATGGTGATGCGGATGGGCTATGGGGATACTGGCGAATATGATAAAGACCGCAATTTCATTTATTCTCGCAAGGGAACGTATGGTACATCCGGCTTTATGTCCGAAAAGGAAGCGGAGGAAGTGCTGGATCTGACATCCAGCGTAAAAAAACACAACGGCGCCATTCTCGGCACGCTGAACGGAAAGTATGTCTGCGTACCGGAGCAAAGTCCTCTTAATAAAAATATGGCCGTGTACGGCGCCAGCGGCAGTATGAAAACAAGAGCCTATTGCATCAACCGCATCCTGCAGGCGGCAGCGCAAGGAGAATCGCTGATTATCTGCGATCCGAAATCCGAACTGTATGAAACCACCAGCAGCTATTTGCGGGACGAAAAGGGATATATCGTCCGGGTGTTTAACCTCGTTTCGCCGGAGTCTTCGGATTCCTGGGCCTGCCTGTCGGAGATCGAGGGCGACGAGCTGATGGCGCAGCTTTTTTGCGATGTGATTATCAAGAATACCGGCAGCGAGCGGGGCGACCACTTTTGGGACAGCGCAGAGATGAATTTGCTCAAAGCACTGGTCTTGTATGTGGAACAGGGCTACCCGGACGGGCGCAGGACGATGGAGGAAGTCTACAAGCTGATTACCCACACCTCTGAAAAAGAATTGAACAGCCTGTTTGATCTGCTGCCTGCCACGCATCCGGCCAAAGCGCCGTTTGCCATTTTCAAACAGGCGTCCGATACGGTGCGCAGCGGCGTCATCATCGGGCTCGGCAGCAGATTGCAGGTCTTCCAAAACAAGAAGATCTGCAACATGACGAACTTTGATGAAATCGACATGGAGCTGCCGGGCCAGAAGCCGTGTGCCTATTATGTCGTCAATTCCGACCAGGACAGCACCTTCGATTTTCTTTCGTCGCTGTTTCTCTCCTTTGCCTTCATCAAGCTGGTGCGGTATGCCGACAAAAACTGTCCCGGCGGCAAGCTGCCCGTTCCTGTCCATGTGCTGGGTGAAGAACTGACAGCCTGCGGGGTCATTCCCGACCTGTCCCGCAAGATCAGCGTTATCCGCTCTCGGAATATTTCCATGAGCTGCGTGTTTCAAAATCTGGCGGGCCTGCAGAACCGATACCCATACAACCAATGGCAGGAAATTTTGGGCAACTGCGATATTCAATATTTTCTCGGCTGCTCCGATCCGCTGACGGCGGAATACATCAGCGAACGGTCGGGCGAAGTGTCCGTCCATGTGCAGAGCAAGGCCAAGCAGTTGGGGACATGGCGGATTTCCAACTACACGCCGGAATATCGGGAAACCAGCGGCGTCGGCCGGCGCAAGCTGCTGACGATGGATGAAGTGCTGCGGCTCCCCATATCCCAGGCGCTGGTGATCATCCGGGGACGGAAGATTTTGAAGGTGGATAAGTTGGACTATACCCATCACCCCGAGGCTTCCAAGCTAAAACCTTGCAAAGCGTCCGCCCATATCCCCGAATGGAGCAAAATCCAGCGAAAGGAGGTGGTTCCCCCGCAGCCCAAGTCCCCAAAGCGCACCGGCCGGAGCCCGAAGCCGCCGGATGCACAAAAAACCACGCCGGGCTTTGTCCCGGCCACGAAGGACGATATTATGTCGTCCGGGCATTAAATTCACAGGAGGTAATCTATGCCAAAAAAATCAGAAAATTTGGAAGCGGCTGAGGAATTAACGGTGCAGCCTGAGCTCCCGGTCGCTGAAACGGAGGAAACAGATGAACAGACAGCCGCCATTTCGGTTCCGGTTGCAGAAATTCCCGAAGAGATCCCCACAGAAGATGTGGAAACACCAAAGCCAAAACGCACCCGCCGCAAAAAGGCGGCTGTTGAGGAAAATGACGATATACCCGTCCCTGAATCATCGGCAGCCGCGCCGACGGAAGAAACCGTGCCGGCTGATTCCGAAGAACAGGCGGCTGGGCCCCCTATTCCAAAATCAAGTCCCCCATCACGTCCTGCGCCGATTTTGACGCTGGAAGCCGGGGCGGACGTTGACACCGAGGAAAGCCTTGCAGACATTGTCTGGCATGAGATCCACAATGCCTACCGCACCCGCCGGATGCTGACGGGTACGCTGGGCGGACTGGAGCAGACGGACAACGGGAAAACCATTGCCGTGGTGGAGTACAAGGGGTTTCGGGTCATCATCCCGCTGAAAGAAATGGTGATGGGCTATCAGAACAATCTCAGCGGAGACGAATACACGGCCATGATCGTCCGCCAGCACAAGCTGCTCAGCCGGATGCTGGGGGCGGAGATTGATTTTATCATCAAAGGGATTGATTCCAAGACCCGCAGCGTTGTCGCCAGCCGTAAGGAGGCCATGCTGAAAAAACGCAAAATCTTCTATATGGACACCGACGAAAGCGGAGCTTACCGCATTTATGACGGGCGGATTATTCAGGCACGGGTGATCGCCACCGCCGAAAAAGCCATCCGCATAGAAGCGTTCGGTGTGGAATGCTCGGTCATGGCACGCGATCTGTCCTGGGACTGGATCGGTGACGCCCGTGACCGTTTTGCGGTGGGCGATCAGATACTTGTTCGCATCCTCCATGTCAACCGGGAGGATATCGAGCATATTTCCATCAAGGCGGATGTCCGCAGCGTATCCGACGTCCGACAGGACAATCTCCGCCTGTGCCGGGTGCAGAGCAAGTATGCCGGGACGATCACCGACGTTCATAAGGGCGTGGTGTATATCCGCCTGACTAACGGCGTCAACGCCATCGCCCATTCCTGCTACGACCGCCGGCGGCCTGGAAAAAAAGACGACGTCAGCTTTGTCGTTACCGGCATTGATGAAGAACGCGGCGTAGCGATGGGGATCATCACCCGCATTATCCGGCAAAATCTCTGATTGTTGAAAAATGGCAGCGTCTGGTAGTATTATATAAGCAAAGACGAAAATCCACACACGGGAGGGAATTTTCTATGCGTAAACTGTTATTCGTCTTGCTTTTTGCCCTGCTGGTTGCTTTTACAGGCTGCCAGTCCGGGAAACTGCCCGACGCTGCCGTTTCATCTTCGCCGTCCAGGAGCGATTCATCCGATACGGTGCCTGCGGATACAGCGCATAGCAGCAGTACTGAAACATCAGAAGCATCCGATCCTTCCAGCCAAACGGAGGTACTGCTGCCGGAGGCCTCCGACCCGCCGGTCGGATCTTCCAGCTCAGAAACCAAGAAGCCGGCATCTTCCACGCCGGCGGAATCGTCAAATCCCAAGCCGGCTCAGCCACCCTCGAACAGCAGCGGTTCCTCCCGGCCGACAACATCCGTTCCGCCGCCGGCAGAATCCGCTCCTTCCGCACCGCCAGCACCCTCTACTGATCCGCCTGCTGAATCTGCTCCGACACAGCCAAGCCAGCCGGAGCCGGACATGGAAGCGGAATATGCCCGGATCATCCGGGAGACGGTGGCCTATGCGGAGGACTACAAAGAAAAAGGCTTTACCTTTATATGGGATGATTCGCTGGAGTTTAGCTGGGAAAGCGGCGCCGGCTGGATGGGGACGCCCCGGGTCAAGTATGAAGGTATTGACGGCACCATTGAGATGCTGCAATATCACATCGACAAGATCGTAAAAACATCCACGGATTCGGAAAATGGTATTCCCGCCTATTCAGCTAACTACAAAGTCATGCAGGTAGTTGTAGACGGCGATATCGCCTTTGTTGTCCTGTACGGATAACGAAAATTAAAAAATTTGCAGAAAAGCGTCATTCTTCGGAATGGCGCTTTTTTGTGACGATTTTTAGGAGGTTATCTATGAGAAAAACAAAAAATCGGTTGCTGTCTCTGCTGATGGCGGCCGTGATGCTGCTCGGCATCCTGCCGACAACAGCATTTGCAGCAACAGACGTCACAATGGATCTTTCCAAGCGTGAGGTTAGCTGGGATTATACCCTCACCGATGAAGACGGCAACGCCTTTATTGCAGGCTACGGCCTGCGGGCCGAAGACAATCCGTTCGGCTATGCGGTGGCGCCGCTGGTCCGGAAAATGCACGATTATACGGCGAAGCGTCCCGGGCTCTCCAGCGACAAGTCAGAGTGGGTATACGGTCAGGATTACGTCTATTGTTTTTGCATTGAACATGGGATCCCGCTGCCGGATGATACCAGCTACGCCGGTTCCAGCAATGCAACGCACGGCAACAAATACGAGCAGCTTTCTACGGAACAGAAGGATTTGCTGGCGCTGGCGCTGGCCTACGGGTATCCCAACCGCACCGATCTGCAGACATCTAAGGACGCCAACGCCTGCTATTCCGCAACGCAACTGATCGTCTGGCAGATTACCCTCGGGTTTAGAAGCTCCCCGACTCAGCTCAACGACAAGACGTATCCGGTCAGCGGCTACAGCGGCACCATGACCGAGCAGCTTTGCCGCAATAAGTATTTTAAGGATTACTACGACCGCATTCTGTCGGACATGGCGGAGCATTATAAGCGCCCCAGCTTTACGGGAACCCTGCAAAGCTCCGCTCCTGTTTATGAAATGGACTTTGAGAGTGGCCGCTATACGATTACGCTGACCGATACGAACAACGTCCTTTCAAATTTTTATATTTCGACAAACGGTGGTGTTTCTGCATCCATCAGCGGGAACAAGCTGACACTCTCTTCTTCCAAGCCGATCACGGACGAAGTGCTGATTAAGTTAAACCGAAAAATGCCAACCACCAACCACACCACCAGCTTTTTGATCTGGAGCGTCCCGGGCAAGGAGGGAGAAAACCAGGATATGGTGTCCGGCGTCCCGGCTAACAACGACCCTGTCCCGGCGTTTCTGAAAATAAAAGCCCCCGCCGGCGGCGTCAAGCTGGTAAAGACCAGCGAGGACGGCAAAGTGGGCAACGTCCCGTTTCACATCAGCGGTAATGGCATCGATCAGGATATCCGTACCCAGCCGGACGGGACTTTCCTGCTGGAAAATCTCCGCCCTGGCATTTATGAAATCACTGAGCTGACCGAAGATCGCTATGAGCCGCAGGCCACCAAACGGGTAACTGTGGTATCCGGTCAGACAACAACTGTCACGTTTACCAACACGCTCAAACGCGGCGATCTCTCCGTTACCAAGACGGCGGAGGATGGTTTTGTCGAGGATAAGACCTTCCATTTGTACGGCACGAGCTTGTCCGGGCTGCCGGTAGATGAATATGCGACTACGGACAGCAGCGGCGTCGCCACCTTTGAAGATGTTTTGATCTCCGGCAGCACGCCCTACACGCTGGAAGAGGTCGGCGTGGAGGACAAATATGTCGTACCGGCGGCGCAACAGGCGGTCATTGAATGGAATAAGGTAACGCACAAATCTTTCGACAACGTGCTGAAGAAATGGCGGGCTACCCTGACGAAATCCGACAGCGAGACCGGGACGGCCCAGGGCGACGCCAGCCTGGAAAACGCCAAGTACGGCGTGTTCAAGGACGGTCAGTTGGTGGACAGTTACTATACGGGGCCGATGGGCGACTTCACGACAGACTGGTACGATTGTGGCGATAACTGGACCATCAAAGAAATAGAGCCGAGCGAGGGGTACAAGCTCAATCCGGAAGTTTACGACGTTGGAGCCGAACCGGAGCTTTACGAACTGGAGTACAACGAAGTAGCCGTTGACGCCAACGAAGATGTGCTGAAAGGCCGGGTCGCTTTAATCAAGCATACCGACGATGGTTCCACGCAGATCGAGACGCCGGAGGAAGGCGCAGAGTTCCAGATGTTTCTCCGGTCGGCCGGTTCTTATGAGGCGGCCAAGGAAACCGAACGGGACATTTTGATCTGCGATGAATTCGGTTATGCGGAAAGTAAGGACGTACCCTACGGCTGGTATACCATTCATCAGACCAAAGGCTGGGACGGCCGGGAGTTCATCAAGGATTTTGATGTGTATATCTCGGAAGACGGCGCCGTCTATCGCTTTTTAATTAACAACGCCAATTTTGAAAGCCGTGTGATGGTCGTCAAGAAAGATGCCGAGACCGGCAACACGGTTCCGCTGGCGGGGCATGGATATAAGCTGTATGATCCACAGGGGGGTCCGATTACCATGACAATCACCTATCCAGAGGTCGTGGAAAGCGACACTTTCTATACCGACAGCAGCGGTTATTTGATTACCCCGGAGAGCCTGCCCTACGGCGAGGGGTATTCGCTGGTCGAGGTGCAGACGGTGGAGCCCTATGTTCTGGATTCTACCCCGGTCTATTTCGACATTACTCAGGAGAATTCTGAAGAGCATAACGGTGTGACCGTCGTGGTGGTAGAAAAAGAGAATATGCCGCAGAAAGGCACCATTTCCCTTTACAAAGACGGCGAAGTGTTTTCTTCTGTCACCACTGCCGGCGGCGGGGACGGCCCGCTGCTCTATCAGCCGGTGTATGACAAAACCGGCCTAGCGGACGGCGTTTACGATGTAGTTGCCACCGAAGACGTGATTTCCGGCGGCGTGCTGCGCTATCACAAAGGCGACACGGTTGCCACCTTAACCACCGGGCCAGACGGCTGGGCGACCAGCGAACCGCTGTACCTGTCCACTTATCAGATTTACGAGCGTAAGGCCCCCTATGGCATGGTGCTAAATCCCGAACCGATTACCGTTACATTGAGCTATGCGGGACAGCATGTGCAGATTACTACCGCCGAGGCCCATATTACCAACGAGCGCCAGAAGGTTGAAATCACGCTGGACAAAGTGTTGGAGCAGGACGAGCGCTTCCGGCTTGGGATGCACGGCGAGATCCTGCACGTTGCATGGGGCCTCTATGCCGCCGAACCGCTTACCGCTGCGGACGGCAGCTCCATCCCGGCGGACGGCCTGCTGGAGATCGTCTATTGCAGTGAAAACGGCAAGGCGGTTTTCACGACTGATGTGCCGGTGGGCGCCAAACTGTATGTCAAGGAGTACGCCACCGACAGCCACTATCTGATCTCCGACCAGAAGTATCCGGTCGTGTTTGATTATCAGGGCCAGGACACGGCGGTTGTCCATATCAGCGTGAACGACGGCGATCCCATTGAAAACAAGTTGATCCGTGGGGGCATCTACGGCCTGAAGGTCAGCGAGGACGGCGAAGGAGTTGCCGGAGCGGTATTTGGGCTGTTTACGCCGGATGAAACGGAATTCACCCAAGAGACCGCTTTTATGACCGATGAATCCGACGAATCGGGTGCGTTTTCCTTTGTGGGCGTCCCCTTCGGCGACTGGGTCATCAAGGAATTGTCCTGTCCGCCGCAGTTTGTTCTCTCCGGCGAGCTGTTCCGGGTGACGGTGAGCGAACAGGCGCAGCGCATTGAGATCGAAGCGGTCAACGAGTGGATTACCGGCTCGGTGCAGACAACCAAAGTAGACGCAAACTACCCGGACAACAAACTGTCCGAAGCCCTGTTCGGAATCTATCTCGACGTCAACGGCAACAAGACCTTTGATAAAGGCATCGACATCTTTGTGGATCACATGGAAGAGGTTGAGCCGGGAGTCTATCGGCTGGACGGGCTGAAGTATAACGGGTACTTTTTGTACGAGGAACGCAGTCCGGAGAACTTCATCAAGGACGACCGTTACTACTACTTCGAGATCCGGGAAGACGGCGAGACTGTAGTGATTGAAAATGAGGCCGGCGTCGGTTTCATCAACCAGCCCATCACGCCGCCGGAGGAACCGGAAGAACCGACCAAACCGCCGAAAACCGGAGACACGTCGAATCTCTGGCTGTGGATCGGACTGGCTGCTTCGTCCCTTGGAGCTATCACTTTTATGACTATAACTTGCAGAAAAAAGCGTAGATCATCCGTGTAACTTGAAATGGCTGCAGGCATTTAGAAGATGCCTGCAGCCGTTTTCATCTTCCCCTACTGGGGGATCTTTGGAAAAAAATCGAATAATGAGAATAGAAGAACTTTTGGTGCTTCATCAGGAGGAAAAATGAACAATCAGATTGCAAATCTTTATTCTTTTCTCCGTGCGGTTCGCGGTAATTGGCGTAATGCCATGTGGATCGAATGTAAATTTTGTTTCTATGGAAAGCCGGTCTGTTCCGATCATCTCTTAACTATGGATCAGGACGGCAGACCTATTCTATTCCCGGTCAGCCAGTTCCAGCATCTTACAGGAGAAACGCTGGATAAGGAAGAATGTATCGCTGCTCTGGACTGCTTGGATTTTGAAAAGCTTTATTCCAACTATCTTCTCTGGAATGTAGACGATCCGTGGGAATGCAGCCTTTTGCAGCTTGGGAAAAAACATGATAATGCGCTGTAATACGTATTAAATCCGTGTTGGAATCGTACAAGGAGGTGATTTTTACGAAAAAAGTACAAATCCATTGCCCCTACTGCGGGGCAAAAGCAACGCTGCGGCCGTCAAGCGCCGTCTATGGCAATGCGGCCAAAACAGACGGGTATCTCTATGTCTGCGACCGATACCCAAAGTGTGACGCCTATGTTTCGGCCCATCGGAAATCCAGGCTGCCGATGGGGACGCTGGCAAACGGCGATTTACGACACAAGAGGATGGAAGCGCATAAAGCCTTTAACTGGATGTGGGACAGCGGACTGATGTCGAAGCGGCAGGCGTACAGGTGGAGGCAAGCCAAACTGGGGCTTCCGGAGGAGCAGGCGCATATTGCAAAGTTCGGTGAATATCTGTGCGATCAGTTGATTGCCATCTGTAAGCAGGTCCAGAAAAACAATAAGATGGCCGCATGAAAAAATACTGTTCCGGCAAAGGAGTGAGAAAAGTGAAAGAGATCCGTTTAACCTACGACCAACAAAAGCTGGCAGAACAAAATTTATATGTTGTATCCCGGGTCATACAGCGATACATCGTTGTGAATGAAACGGCATTTGGTTTTGAATATGACGACCTGTATCAAGAGGGTTGTATCTGGCTGTGCAGAGCAGCCGCCAGCTTCCAGCCTCATAAGCAAGTCCCCTTTTCCCGATATGCAGAAAAGGTGGTTGTCAACGGGCTGCGCACCTACTGTCGTTTAATGTGTGGGAAAAAGAAGCAGGCACGGTTGCTGTCATTGGATTCAGAGATAGAAAACCTGCTTCTGGCCGAAGGGCGGATCTTCTGCGATGACTTTGAAACAAAAATGACAGAGGAAGATACCCTTCGAATGCTCCGCTGCATCAAACAGGAATATACCGGAACAGCCCGGCTCGGTATGGAGGCGATAGAATGGAAGGTCAAAGGATATTCGGGAAAGGAAATCGCTGCGATGTATGGCGTCCGGCCCAATCTGGTAGGTGCATGGATTTCCAGAGCAAAGCAGAAATTGAAGAAAAACCGCGTGTTTATTTTATGGGCGAAAGATTACCGAGACCGAATGGCCTCGTGATCTCAAAAAAAATAGAAAGAGGTGCTGTTATGAACAAGCTGTATACGGCTGTAGGTTGTCTCCATATTGACGGGGGGCGTACTGGGAAAAGAATACCCATTGTCAGGCTGAATGGACAGGAATATGTGTTGGATCTTCAGGAGTTTATGATTTGGTCTATCCTGAACTGGCAGATTCTCCATATCGATCAGGCAAAGGCATTGTATGAGAGCAAGGAAAATTTGACGGGCTTTTACGCTTCCCGCAGCTTTGACGATTGTGTGTGCCGCCTGCTCCAACGCGGATTGCTGGCGGAGGGCTGCGGGGATACGGAAAAGGAAGCCCTCTATATGCTGCTGGCGGATCTGTATATCGTGCCGGTGTCTGATAGCATCCTGCTCCGCCTGTGTTCTTTTTTCCGTCTTTGCGTATTCGGCGGTGTACCGTATGCTGCCGCAAAAAGAATTCTGAAACGGGACAAGCGCACCGAGGACGAAAAAAAGGTAATGCACCTTGCCAACCAGACGATTTTGTCCACAGCGGAGATCATCAAATGTTTTCAGCGGAAAAAGCTGGACTTTTGCTGCGAGGAAGAGCTGCTGGACGAACTGTATGGTGACGATGTTACCACCAGCGATAATATGGCGTTTATGGTTCAGTATTTGCCGGAATGCCGGCCGGTTATCCTGTCGGTAGCGAATCTTTATCTGCGTCGGCAAATTATCTTCGAGAGGATTTGAAGCATGAGAAAAATTGTAGAGGCTCCCGCACCGCTGCGGCGCAGGCTGATACTGACGGTATTGCTGGGCTTTGCCTGCCTTTTGATCGGGCTTGCCATGTTTTTGTTTGCGAAAGACAGAATTATGCTGCTGCTCAGCGGAGCCGTCTGCGTCCTCAGTTTTTGCCGGGCCTACTCATTTTACAGGGCCATTAGCAAAAAGGAATATGAAATCGTGGAGGGTACTTGCGTAGGGATTGTTCCCAAGCCGCTGCGCAAATACCGAAAAATCCGGATCATGGACGACGACGGCAACGAGTCTGCCATTCTGCTCAGTAAGCACTCGAAAGTAAAAATCGGCTTCCGATACCGTTTCTATTTCAAAACCACACAACGGCTGACACTCGGCAGCGAATACTTTGATTCAGCCCTGTCCTCCGACTGCTTTTTAGGATATGAGGAGCTGGGTGAACTGGGCGTTTCTTCTCCATCGGCGGAACATACGGATTGAGAATCCTTTTAAGACCCATTGACAAACCGGCCTCTCTTTTGATATAATAAATGCAGAATAATAAGATTATATCTGCATATAATATATCAAAAGGAGGTGCGGGAATGAAGCAGCAAACATATACCCAGTTCATCCAGAAAGCAATAGATGGTTTTCAGCCAGGCGAGCCGATACTTGTCCGGGAACTTGGTAACCGAATGGCCGGTGCGTATGGCATGGACGAAAAAAAAGCCGGCGCTGCGGCGGCCGTCGCAATAAAACGGCTGATTGATGCAAATATGTGTCCTAATCTTCGTCCTTTTACTAAAGGCATTTACTATGTGACAAAGGATACCGTCTTTGGAGAAACTGGCATCGACAGGGAAAAGTTGATTGAGCTGAAATATCTAAAGGACGGGATCGGGTATGAGACAGGCGCTGCGGTGATGCACAGGCTGGGCCTTACTACACTTATGCCTGCTGAAAGGACTTTTGTTTCCAACAACGCACAGCACAGAGCCAAACGGGATGATACGCTTGGTATCACCGTTCGCGCCCCACGGACTCCCGTGAACCGGGAAAACCGTTTTTATCTTCAGTTTTTGGATTTGCTCAATATGTATGACGACGTGCCAGTGGACGCAGAAGATCCATATTTGCTGCTTGGTCGGTATGTTCAGGCAAGAGATCTGGATTACGGTGTGCTCCTGCATCTGGCCGACGCCCATTATAACGGAAATACGATTATGAAGCTTGCTCATGTGGCAGGCAGACAAGGAGCATAAAATGAAACTACATTTGAATCAGGACGCTTTTCGTGTCCTAATAGAGCAAGTATCTGAAAGAACGGGATACCGTCAGGACGTTATTGAAAAGGATTACTACGTCTCTATGCTTTTACGAGAACTTGCACAATTTCAACGAGACGACGGCCTGCCCGCATATTTCAAGGGCGGCACAGCTCTATATAAGGCGCTGCACAGCGTCAGGCGTTTTTCCGAAGACGTCGATCTATCCGTCGATGTCCAGAATTGCAGCCGCACACAGGGAGATAAACGGTTGGAACGGGCGACTAAGAAATACACCTGTATGGAACGCAATCATGACGAGGGCCGCACCAACCGTTCAGAAGTAGTCACCTACTATCATTATCTCCCTGTTGTGACCTATGATTCCCACGATGTTCTACAGCGATTCGGAAAAGTGAAAGTTGAAGCCACATCCTTTACAATCAGTGAACCGTATGAGCCTGTGGTAATTGCTCCGCTGATTTACGAACAAGCGGAGCCAGATCAGCAGCTTATTTTGCTTCAACAGTTTGATGTCAGCCCCTTTGAAATCCTTACCATGACAATCGAGCGAATTTTTATAGAGAAGTTGTTTGCGGCGGAAGCCTACACACGCAGCGCCGCACAGGAGCATCATGCATTTGAAGCCTCAAAGCATATATACGATTTGGCAGTCATCTCACATGAGCCACGCATTGTTTCATTTCTCCAGAATAAAGAACAACTGACAAAATTACTGACAATTCGGCTGACCGAGGAAAAGAACCGTTTGGACGGCATCCCCGGTGTTCTTCCCAAGGATTTTACCCTTTTTGAAAAATCATGTGCAGATACGCACATTATGAAGGCTTACGCAACCATGCAAAATCAATATGTGTTTATACCAGATGACCGGATTCCGCTGGATGAAGCACAGTACCGGCTGCATGGTCTGCAAGATCAGCTAAATCAAAATCCGGCATGGAGCCTAACAGCAATCCCACAATAAAAATTCAAACGTCAGAATATCTATATATAGAATAAATACACTTGACAAACACAAGATATAGTGTTACAATACCCTTGTAATTGATTTTTGTGCGTGATCCTTACGGATTTTACAAGCAGACCAGCTTGTATCGTGGAAGTTTTGTATTCCACATTGCACACGTTTGTTAAGTTTGTATTCAAAGTGTCGCAGTACAGTTGTGCCCCTATGGGGGTGCTGTATTTCGGCACTTTTTTATTATAGATATTTCAGCCGAAAGGCAGAAAGGAGCGACATGGCACAAGCCTATGTGATCGGCCGGGTAACCGCTGATTTCGAACTGAAGCTCAGTATCCATAAGCATCCGTATGTGCGCTTTGACATTGCCGAAACGATTGGAAGCAAAGGGCATGAGCGGACACAATATCTTCAAGTCTGTGCGATGGGCGGCGATGCGGAACGACTCGTGCGCGCCCGTGTAAAGAAAGGCAGTCTTATTTGGGTATCCGGCTCTTTGGAACTGGAGATATTCACCAGACGGGACGGCATTACCACAGATAAACGCCTGAAGGTATTACTGGATAACTGGGGCTTTGTACCGGCCGGTACAAACAGGGATATGAAAGCGTCCCTGTACAACTGTTCCCCGATAGCATCACCCGAGATGGTGGAAGCAATAGACGGGGAAAGAGAACCATTGCCGGAGTAACCCCGGCGCCAAGAGGAACCGTATGTGTTTTGGAAAGAAACGCATATGGTTCCTCTTTTTTTATTTTCAGGGGAAAATCACCCCAGGAAGGATGAAACGAATGAAACAGAAAACAAGCCTGTGGTCAGGCGTATCGGTGTTGATCGTGGTAGTGCTGGCGATTACAGCATTTGTCCGTGGAGGTTTGCAGATATGGCTTTTCGCCGGCGCATTTGCCGTCTGGAGCGTATGGGCATCCGTTAAATTTCTGATCCCCTGCTTAAAAGCGTACAAGTACCGCTATGCGATCAAAAAGCAGAGGAAAAAGAAAAAAGCGCAGCTCCCCAAGAAAGAATTTGATGTGCCGGATTGCTCAGATCCGGTGGGCGTTGTCCTGCTTCGCCATGTTAATTTCCGTATATCTGCCTACTTACAGTCGGCCTATCCCCATGTGACCTGGCAATGGTTGGAGGAATTTCCCGAGAAAATCGTTGCCAAAGGCGGGACAGGAAGAATTCAGCTTTATGGCGTACCGGACTTTGATTATGCCGATGTCAGCTTCGATCAGAAGGCAGATATCCGATGCTCGCTGCTGAAAATTGTCCCGATGGCACAGATACAGAAGCCTTCGGGAGAAACGAAAACTATCCCGCAGCAGCAGACGCCGGTGGATCCGCAGGTCTGGTATGAAAAGCAGGGGCGCAGCGTCCTTGAAAGCATGATCGCCGATCTGAATTCCCGTGGGCACCACAGCCTGACGATTCGGGAAAACGGAGAAATCGCCATTATGCAGGCGGATTCCGAAATCACCAAGCCGGCCTTTGAAAATGTGCCGGAGAAAACCTACTGGCCGCGACTGGCGAAGGTCTTTGAGCGGGAAGGACTGGCAGCGGAAATCACGAGTACGGGGATCGCCTTGTCCTGGTGATGAAAAAAGAATCGAAAAGAAAGGAGTGACGGATAATGAAATCCGGATTGACAATCCAGGAGCTGGCGGCGGAGATCCTTCGTCAAAAGGATTCTAAGGAGGATTATATCGTCAACACCCACCGCCTGCAAATGGAACCCTCCGGCTCTGATGTCGTTCTGCGTATCCTGGATGAAAATGCCGGAGACCGTATCGAGCCTTTGGATATTGGATCAAATGCACACCGGCAGATCGGGACGCATCTTTCCATCCCTGCAAAATACTATGCGAAAATGCGGGAGGAAAATCCGGACTTACTCAGCGTCAATGTCAATAGCTGGTTTGAGCGTTCGGATTCGCAACGAATGCTGCGTGTTTTGGACGGCAGAGCGAGAGCTTTTCTCAGCAACCGCTATCTGCGGATGGATCACTTGCAGATAGCGGAGGCGGTTTTGCCGATTATTGGTGAAATACCGGACGCCCGCTTTGAAAGCTGCCAGATCACGGAAGACCGTATGTATATCAAAGTAGTCAATCCTCGGCTGCAGCAGGAGGTTGTACCAGGAGATATTGTACAGTCCGGCCTTATTATCAGCAACAGCGAAGTGGGGCTTGGGTCAGTCAATATCCAGCCGTTGGTCTACCGTCTTGTATGCAGCAATGGTATGGTAGTGAACGACGCTGTTACCAGACGCAACCATATAGGCCGTGTCAATTCAGCGGAGGAAAACTTCCAGCTTTATTCTGCCGAGACGTTGGCGGCTGACGACCACGCTTTTTTGCTGAAAGTTCAGGATACTGTCCGAGCGGCAGTAGACGAAGCGAATTTCAGCCGTGTTGTAGGTATGATGCAGGAAGCGTCAACGGCAAAAATGAACACAGCGAACGTGCCGGAGGTCGTCCGTCTGGCGAGCCGTGATTTTGGGCTTACCGATGAAGAACACCCCGGCGTGTTGCAGTACCTGATCGAAGGCAAGGATTTGACGCTCTACGGCCTCGCTAACGCCGTTACACGGTACAGCCAGGACGTTGAGAGCTATGACCGTGCGACCGAACTGGAAGGCATTGGGTACAATATCCTTTCGATGCCTGCGAAAAGATGGAACAGTATCAACCAGATGGCGGCGTAAGTAGCTGTCTCAACAAACAATAATTTGGAGGTTTTGGTTTATGACGTACAATAATGAAACCACTTTGGCGGAAGTTCAAAATTTCGTTCTGCCTGCAATGATTGAAAGCGATTTTTCCAACGAAGATCTGGCGGAGGATTACGACGGCCTGCAGATGAGTTTTCAGCGTGTGAAAATTCCATCGGGAGGCGGACTTCAGTTTGAAATCCCCAGCGACGATCCCGAAAATCCGAATTACGAAAAAACACTGAAAGGTGTCATTGTCTTCAACCACCAAGCCGGCGCTTACTGGCCGGAAGGTTCTGAGTATGACGATAACGTGGCTCCTCTGTGTTCTTCCGTGGACGGGAAACTGGGGCTCGGCACCCCTGGCGGGGCTTGCGCCATGTGCGAGCTCAACAAATTCGGAACAGATGGGAAAGGCAAAGCCTGCAAGAATATGCGGCATCTGTATGTTCTGCGCAGCGGCGAGTATATGCCGATTCTCCTTTCTCTCCCGCCTACAAGTATCCGGCCGTTCAGCGATTTTATGAACGTATCCTTTGTATCCCGCCGCCGCCCCGTATGGAGCAGCATTGTGGAGATTGGATTGAAGCGTGTGGATAACGGTTCAAACACCTATAGTGTGGCGACCTTCAAGAAGCTGCACGACTTCTCCGGCGAGGAGCTGGCGCAGATCAAACAGTATGCGGACAGCTTCCGGGAGCAGATCAAGATGATGCTCCACCAGCGGGCTGCCGATACGGAGACACGCTCAGAAGCATCGGAGATGTATGAAAGAGACGTCCGGTATTCAACCATCGAAAACGACGGGCATTTTTCGATCTCCGGCTCCAACGTAATTGACGGCGAACGCAACGCTCTGCCGGCATAAGGAACATATCGGTGCGGTCATGCCGTACAAACAGTTATGGAAGAAGATACCGCCAGTTGTTCTGGCGGTATCTCTTTCTATTTTGGGAGGAACAAAGAATGACGATGAAAACCATGACGGATGAACAGCGGAAATTCGCTGAAGAAAACCATGAACTGGTATATGCTTTTTTAAGTGAAAATGGATTGTCTGAGAGCCTGTATTATGATGTCGTGATATTCGGTTTTTTGCTTGCAGTACAAGAGTATTGCGAAAATCCAGCTCTGGGAAAGTATAAGTTTGCCACGATTGCATGGAAAAAAATGATGTGTGCTCTTAAAGATTATTATAGGCACCTATCCAAAGACGTTTATTTTCACGACGACATTCTGCCGATTTCAGATGTAGTTTCTAAATATGCCAATATTCAATCAAAAAACATGGTTGAGAAACAAGATGAAATAATGGCACAGTTGGAAACAGATCTGCTACTGCACACGCTGGCTTCCAAACTTTCCCCCAGGGAAGTGCGAATTATCCGCATGAAGCTGAATGGTGCAAGAATGCACGATATTGCAAAAGCAGAACGCATTACGTTCCATGAAATCAAGAAGTTGCTTGCTGGTTCCTATGAAACGGTGCTGGAAATTCTGCTGGAATAAGGGAATGGCTTTCCGACCTTATATACCCTTAAATAAGGAGGCTAACATAAGAATGAAACAACATATTTCTCTGAATGGAAAACTGCTTTTTCCGCTGCAGGAAGGACATTGTGCTGTTATCCAATGCGGCGGCGATATTATCCGCACCTCACGGGTAGTAGAAATTCTGGAGGTTGCCGAGGGTTATGCGTGCTTTGAAACCATGAACACCGTTTATCAGGTGTTGATGGATCCGATACCAAGTGAAGCGGCAGCGCCCCAGGCGTTGCGGATGTGTGCATAAGCATCGAACAAAAAGCACTTAGGGACAGCACGGCCGGATTTGGTCGTGCTGTTTCTTTGTTTGCAAAGAATGAAGGAGGATCATCATGTATTACAACATCTACCAAGTTGGAGAAAAGCCCATAGATAAGAAAGGTTATATTACAGCGGACAGTTTTTCAGACCACGATTTCATTGGGAGAATAGCTGATTATGTAGATAATGTCGATGATCGGAACTATGAAATTAAAATGCTGGCTGAGTGGCTGGCCGAGAACCGATTAGGCAGAGTGGAAAGCAATATCCTTACATTGAATGGGTATATGCTGCTAAGCAATTATTTTTATGAAAAGTACAAAGCTTTTCATAAAACAGCGAAGTCGCTTTGCGCCATTGATGAGAGGCAGTTTATGGACTTTTATTATACTTCCGAACTTGTCTTCTACCTTACGCGCAACTTCAATAACGAACGTGGAATCTATATTTACCAGAAAGACCATGAGCTTATCACTATGGATGAATTTCTGCGAACGGCCAGAGTAGACACCCCCTATTATATTGGCGGGGTCTGTAAATATCATTGTTGAAAGGACTGAAGAAAATGAATGCTTTGGAAAAATTACAGGCTGTGCAGATCTCCGCAGACAACCAGATTTCAGAAGCAGACCGTCGGTTTTGCAAGGCGCATCAGTCAGCGTATAAAGAGGCAAAGGATATGCTGAGTGAACTGAAATACATTTGGGAAGACGCACTCAATCGTCAGCATCAGCTTCTTGAACCATATGAAACCAGCCGATACACCTTGGACAAATATATTTCGGTTCCAAATTTCTCGGTGCGGGATATCGAACAGCGGTTAGAAAACATCCATCGAGTATTCATTAACAATCTCGTAGATCACTTTAATTCCGTTTACAAGGTATCGCTCGATTCCCAAGAGATCACCGACACGCTGCTGCCACAGAAGCCCAAGAGCGATTGCTTCTCTCCAAATACGGAAGCCGTGGACGAATATGAGAAAATGATGCGCTCCATGACCGTAGAGCACAAAGACGTGTTGGATCAGATTTTCATTCAACTGGGCGGCCGGACTTTTCTGGAGCGGGCCTTAGATGAAATCAAGGAAGCGTGTCATAAGGCGGCCTGGTGTACCTATAGCGGGAAAGCAGAGTATGAACTGAAAAACGATGCTGTCCGCTTTACCTATGGCTGTCAATTCAGTGATTTGTTTGAAAAATGGGAGCTGACCGACAGTATGAAAAAGATTCTGCGGGGATTGGCCTATTTTGAATCGGAAATCCTGGGATATTATCCAGCAGCCATTGAAAATCTGCTTGGGTATAGCAGGCTGGAAGATCCCCGTGTAGAATTTACAAGTTACACGAAGCTTCACTCCCTACGAATGTTCAAAAATGGTCGTGTGGATGTGAAGTTCAAGAATAAGAATTACGCAGACCAGTTTGCCTCTGAATATCTGGGACTTGTCTGCTGATGGAGGTGGAAAGATGAAATATGCGGTTCACGACACCGCTGTACCACAGGATAAACGACAGGACACAAACGAGAAACTGCTATATCTCATTGACAACGACAAGACCTGGGAATATGGGATCAGCGGTGATGATATCTATAACCTTTATACAGGTGATGGCGGCTTGCACGACCTGCAGCGGAAGGACTATGAGAGCTACGCTGCATACAGCAAAGCCAAGAAGGAGATCGAAAACGGCCAGTTTTTTACCCCGCCGCTGCTCTGCCGTCTGGTTGCAGAAGCCTTATCGCCGCCGCCAGATGCGGCTATAGCCGATCTGACCTGCGGTGCGGGGGCTTTTTTTAATTTCATGCCGGAGGAAAGCAATTTATATGGCTGTGAAATTGATATGAAAGCGTATAAGGTGGCGAAGACTCTCTATCCAACGGCAAATCTGGAAAACCAGGATATCCGGGCCTACCAGCCGTCCGTCCGTTTTGACTATATAGTCGGAAATCCCCCGTATAATCTGCGGTGGTGGGTGGATGATGGCGAAGAAATCCTTTCCCAGTTTTATTACTGTCAGAGAGCAGCGGAATTTCTAAAGCCTTTCGGGATTCTGGCGATCATTGTCCCGGCGTCTTTTTTATCGGACGGTTTCTCAGACGGGACATATATTCGTGAAATGGAAGAGCAATACAGCTTTTTAGGGCATATTGCCCTTCCTTCAAACGCTTTTTCCATGCTCGGTGTAAGTCATTATCCCATCAAACTGCAGTTCTGGCAGAAGCGCAGCGCCGGGGTCGATGCCCAACCGTATCATGTCAAGGTAGACCGGTTTTTGACGGTTGGATTTGATTGTGAAAAGGAAGCAGCATGGATTTCTCAAAATCTGCTGCACCACGCCCGTAAACGGCTGGAGAACAACCGGTATTCCGCCGTGCGGGAACTGGCGAAGGAAAGGGCGCTGTCGGCGAAATTTCTGTATCAGGTGCAGAAAATGCTCTATCAGATTAAGATCCACCCGAAGCTGAAAGCCAGCTATGCCAAATGCTATGAGTATTTCTATCGGTTTTGCACGGAGACGCAGCCGAAGGATATGAAGTACGAGGAATGGGCGAAAAAACGGCTGACAGAAGCAAAGGTGCTCGCATATCTGAAAAAAACGCTCCAAAAACAGAACGCACCGCCGCCGCAGGATAAAATCGCCTTGGTCAAACGGAACTATGATTTCGTTTATAAAGGGTACAGCGGAAAAGCACGCCGGCAGATTCCGGAGGACAAGAAAACGCCTGTCCCCATCTATGAGATCGTTTCTTCCGACGAAGCGGATGAATTTCCGGGCTATGAACGTCTGATCCAAAAAAAACAGCGGGAATATATCCGCCAGAACAAACCGTTTGAGGTTATGCAAGAGGATCAGGAGGTCGGCGCATGGCTGTCGGCTTTTCATCTATGGGACGCAGAAAACGAAGAAGAAATCCGGCTGAACAAGATCCAGCGTCATGACTTAAATCTTATGCTGCAAAAGCGGTATGGCTTGCTTCAATGGGAGCAAGGCAGCGGTAAGACGCTGGCCGGCATTGCCTTTGGGAAGTACCGAATGGAACGGGAAAACATCCATCACACCTGGGTAGTGTCCAGCGCCATTTCCATACGCAACAACTGGGACGTGGTGTTGCCAAACTACGGCTTGTCCTATGTTTTCATAGAACGGCTTGCGGATTTTAAGAGGATCCGCCGTGGCGACTTCGTCCTTATCACGCTGAACAAGCTCGGTAAATACCGCCGTCAGATTAAGCGGTGGGTGCGGGTGCACAGTCAAAAGCTGTGCCTTATCTTTGACGAGAGCGACGAGATGACGAATCCTTCCAGCATCCGGGCCAAGTCCGTGCTGGACTGCTTTAGGCGCTGCCGCACGAAGCTTCTGACAACCGGTACGAGCACCAGGAACAACATTTCGGAATTTGCGCCGCAACTGGAGTTAATGTATAACAATTCGGCAAATATGCTGTCTTGGAGCCCGGAGATTTACCATTACGATTCAAGGGACGGCTTTCTTTCGCGTGAGAGTAATCCCTATTTCGGACAGCCGATCCCTGCGTATAAGGCGGGCTACCGACTGTTTACAGCTTCCCACCTGCCGGAGAAAATTACCGTATTCGGCGTGGGACAGCGGACGCAGGACATTTATAATGCAGACGCACTCAGCGAAATTCTCGGCAAGACGGTTATCACCCGCACCTTTTCGGAGATTGTCGGCAGGGAGATCCGCCGTATTCATCAGGTGCCTGTGTTTTTTAGCCCGGCCGAGCGGGAAGTGTACCAGATGGCAATGGAAGAGTTCTGGAAAATGCAGAAAAACTACTTTGCCAGTACAGGAAATTCCCGAAAGGATGCTTTGATGCGGCTGATGCAGCAAATCACGCTGCTTCTGCGGATCAGCGCGGCGCCGGACACGGTTACGGAATACCAAGGCGGACGGCCTACCAAAATCAGCCGTGTTGTAGAGTTGACCGGGGAATTTGAAACGGAGCCCGTTGCCATAGGGGTACGGCACAAAGCTGTTTTGGATTCATACAAGAAGGCGTTGGAGGAAGCGTTCCCCCGGCGCACCATTTTTGCAGTGACAGGCTCGACAACCAGTTTTGCCCAACGGCAAAGGTTGAGGAAAACGCTCAAAGAGAGCGGGAACGGGATATTGCTGTGTACGCAGCAAAGTCTTCCTTCCAGCGTCAATTTCGAGTATGTCAACCGTATCATTATCCCGGAGCTGCACTACAACAATGCCAAGATGAGCCAGTTCTATATGCGGTTTGTCCGGTACACTTCTACGGCGTGGAAGGATATTTATTTCGTCACCTACGGAGGAAGTATCGAGTCCAACCTGATGCAAATGGTGCTGGCAAAAGAGAAAATCAACTTGTTTATGAAAGGACAGGATACCGATTTGAACGAGATCTATGAACGGTTTGGTGTGGATTATGACCTGCTCTCCCTGCTCATGTATCGTGAACAGGATGAAAAAGGAAACTTCAAAATCCGCTGGGGCAAGCAGCAAATCGCATGATTTTATCATAGAAAGGAGAACCAACGGTGCGTGACTTATTGTTTCGAGGACAGACCCGGAAAAAGGGTGAAAAAGTTTTCATGGACGGAACGCCCGTAGACGGAAATTGGGTCTACGGCGGTGTTTTTCAAGGAAAGGGGGATTTTTCCGTTATCTATACCTATGACCCCGTTGAGAAGAAAGCCGTTTACACGGATACGGTGGGACAGTATGCAGGGATAGACGACAAAAACGATACAAAGGTTTTCGAGGGAGATATCCTGAAATTGAAGCGACACTTATATGTAGTCGAATGGAAAGGCGGTTGCTTATACGCTTCTCAGAAGAATTATCTGAAAGACGGTGCCAGTGGGTACTACAAACTAATTGATAGCCTTATGAATGAAGGCGCTGAGATTATCGGAAATATCCACGACAATCCAGAGCTATTGGAGGAATATGCAAAATGAAATATTACAGCACGAAGCGCCCGGTTGTGCCTGGGAATTTCCCGGAGCCGGATGATAACAAAGTGGTGGCGATCCACAATTATGATGCCAAAACCTATTGCGAGGCGATCAGACAAAAGGTATGGGGATATGTCGAATATGAGAAGCCTATTTCTTTGGAAGCAGCAATCGACTATGATCTCATACCGCCGCTCCGTGAGATAAAGAAAATCAGGTTTGTCGGCATAGATAGCTGGGATCGCATGGTTTTCAAGAATGAAAGCGGGGATATATGGAAGTATACCGAGCCCGGAGAACAACCATATGAACGGCATGAACGGTTATACACTTCAACAAACAACGATTTTGACGGAGAACCGTGCTGGCCTATGTCGCCGGATATCGACTATCAGGTCGAAATAGGCAATAATAAGGGTTAACCTGCAAACTGGACGATACATAGTCCTTTTTGCGGGTACAACAGGTTAAGGGAGAACAAAGCTGAGATTGTCGGCTTTGTTCTCTCTTCTTTTATTAGAAAGGGGTATTGATTTTATGAAGAGAGTTTCCATTCTATCCGAACTGAAAACGCAGCAACCGCCTTTGCTGCAGGAATACGGGAGATTCGTGCGAGACATAGAAGCGCCGGTTACTTGTAAAAAGATCGGCCACATCTATAGTGTGTATGACGGTTGCAGGTGGCATGATTCCATTCAACTGCATGATCTAAATTTGATTACGCAGCTTGCCTTTCAGGAATTCAAAAAGGTTTGCGAACGCCTGACCGCAGATGACGCATTCCGGAACGCAGCAGCTCTCCGGGAGTTTTGCCGGCAGCATCCAGAGGCGGAAGCGGATCATTGCCGTGGCGAATACAATTTCTTTTATGAAGGGGAATGCTGTACCTACTGGCTGCATTGTGTGCCGAGAAAAGGAAAATGCGCATTTTATCTCCATACCTTTGTCAAGGAGGCGCCGCATGGATAAAGTACGCTGGCTGGGGATTACCTGCCCCCTTTGCGGACAGGAGCTGAATAGCTGGGACGTCCGCTGCTCGAAAGCGGTCGGGTATCTCAAATATCAGGTATGCGAAAGCTGCCTTTGCAAAGAGTACGATATGGAAAAAGATGTTTTTCGTGATCGTATGGAAACCTATTTTGGAATAAGACCGTGCAGGGGGTTGTAATGAAAGAATTAAATTTGCTGACCCGGCGACTGTTTGATGAAGGCTGGACCAGGGAAAAGCACCCGGACTATGTGCGGGATTGGAACTATACCAGCGAGTTTTACGGCGGATTTGAGTACACTCGTGAGCATCAAAACCGTATGGTGTTTTCTACGCCATGCGGCCTGCTGGTGAAAGGTGCCTACTGGAACAGCGGCCATATGTCGTATATGGGTGTTGATTGGATGTTGGAGAATGATAATCCCACAATCTGCTGCCCTTACCGTAAAGCGGGCTGCGAGCAAAACCATCCTTTGCTTCGGGATCGGACGGTCAGCGGTTCATGTAAAATGGTGTTCTGCGCCTGTCATGAGGTGGCTGCGCCATATTGTTATGAACGATCTATTGAAAAGGTATCGGACGAATACAATCAAAGGAAAGAGGTGTTGTTTCAGAGTTTTGCAAGGGATAAAAAACGGATCTGTCGGCATCACTGTTATTTTGATGAACACACCGAAACCTGGATACAGAGGTATGACCCTATGGAATGCGCCAGATATTATGCCGGCTGCCATTATTGCAGTATCCTCGGAAAAGAGCTGGACACCAAAAAAGGAAATGTTTTCTATGATCTGAAAATCACCAGAAAGCCAGAGGAAATGACGTTGTTCAGTAAAGAGTACGAGGTATACGTCCAAAAGGACAAAAGGCTGCTGGAGCGCAATGTGTCTTTGGATCTATGCAAAGCCATTCTGCAGTTTTGTCCGGACGAAGCGCAAAAGCAAGCAGAATCCAAACATTTTAGTGATCTGTTCTTTGCGCAATACCACGGCAGGTATTTCCGGGTGGAAGCCGTCAATGTTCGGGCAGAGAGCCGTGTCAGCCGTGATCTTTTACAGGATATTGCCGATGCGCAGGCCGGCTATACCGTCACACATGAGGCGGATGTTCTTGCGGCAGCGAAACAGCAGAAATCTGAGCGAAGGAAAAAAGCACGGCAGACCCGCATACGCAAAGCCAAAAAGCTGATTTTACAGTATGGTTTAGACGGGATGCCGGCGACAGACCTTTATCGGGTGCGAAGAATGATTGACAAGGGCCTGATTACAGGTGAAGAAATCTCCAGCCTGGAGCAGCAGAGAACCGAACAGCAAAGTATCGAACAACTGACATTTTTTGCAAAGGAGGATACTACCTATGCACATACATGAATTAGCCGATTACTGTACTTTTTCGGAAGTAGCCATCGGCGGTACGCTTCCCGCTACGGAAGAATACCGGACATTTTTGAAAAAGCTGCACCCCAAGCAGATATTGAATATGCAGATCACGTTACCGCTGTACCGTGTCCGCTATCAGTATCAGACACAACGAAGAAATATCCGGCAGGGCGAAAAATTCTTTTTTGCGACAGCCGGCGAACACGACGACCTTGCTCTGGAAGTGGAGCTGAAGCTGAAGGACTGGTTTGAGGATGAAAACCGGGAGCGGCCTTATCGGGCGGTGTCCAATGTTGAAATTCTGGACGTTGACCGTGTGGCCTATGCAACGCTCTCGCTGTGATTTGTTTCTCTTGCAATATGCACACCCCGCCCCTTGTTTAAGGGTTGCCGCAAGGCGTCAGGCGATTGCGCGCCGAAGCGCCGAAAAAAGGATTCGGCAAGCGGTGTAAAAGTACACGCCGGCAAGAATGGACTTTCCGTTTTCAGCAAAATAAATTGTTGGAGATGGAATGGTGAAGCATATTGTAAACTGGTCTGCCGGCAAAGACTCGTCGGCCATGCTGATCCGCATGGTGGAAGAGGATATGCCGATTGACGACATTGTTTTTATTGAGGTGATGGCGACGCCAACACTAGGAGCCGAGCTGCCGGAGGTGTACGAATACATCAGCAAGATGGAGCGTTACATCGGCCGGAAGATCACGGTCGTTCGATCCGGCTTGGATTTTGATACGGTGTTTCATCAAACCTACGAATCCGGCCAGCGGGCAGGGACGATGTATGGATTTCCCTTTACAATCGGGGCCTGGTGCAACGACAGATTAAAATTGCGGACGATTCGGCAGCATTTCAAAACCTATGGCGAGCACATCCGGTATATCGGCTTAGCCGCCGATGAACCAAAGCGGCTTGCCCGGCTGCCGCCTTTTTGCCGTGCGCCCCTTGCAGAATGGGGCATGACGGAGCAGGACTGTGTAGAATTTCTGAAAAAGCGGGATATGTTAAATCCGCTGTATCAGAAATTCAAGCGGCTGGGCTGCTGGTTCTGCGTCAAGCAAAGCCTGGACTCGCTGCGGATTCTTCGTAAGGATTACCCTGACTACTGGGCGATGCTGCTGGCGTGGGATAAGGAAAGCCCCCGCACCTTTAAGCCGAAATGCACGGTTGCACAACTGGAACAGCGGTTTGCTATGGAAGATCGGCAGCTCAAAATCTTGACAGGCGATGAGCCACAACAAAAAGCCGCATAACAGGAAAGATTCAATATGGCTATAGATCTACATCAGAATGATAAAGGAGATTTGCCCTATGGAAATGAATTACAAAGCAAAAATCAAGAAGCTGCTGGCCCTGGCGGAAAGCCCCGTGGAAGCAGAAGCCCAGGCCGCTTTACTGAAATCCCGTGAACTGATGGCGAAGCATAAGCTGTCGGAGCGTGATCTGAAAGATGTGGGCAAGCGGGAAGTCAAGGACATCGAGCTTGAAATCACCTGCAGCAAGCGGCGTGACCCGTGGATTGTAAACCTGTCAGGGGTTATCGCGGAAAATTACTGCTGCAAAGGCTATCGGAGGCATTCGCCAGGAAGCCAGACACAGCGCATGGGCTTTATTGGATTCGAGGATGACGTGGAGATTTGCGTTGTGGTTTTCAAATATGCTGTGGACTGCGTTTTGGCAAAGATAAAGGAAATCAAAAAGGAATACAAGCAGTATGGGCTTCAAGCCGATTACATCAAGAGAATGTGTGACAGCTATGGGTACGGCTTTGTGAGCGGCGCAAATAAGGCTTTCAAAAAGCAGCAGGAGGAAAAACAACAGGAATGGGGGCTTGTGCTGGTGACACCCAAAGAGGTGCAGGAAGCATCAGCACATTGGAGCAGCCATGAGTTCAAGGCGCGTGCAGCTCAGAGTGAAAATCTCCACAGGAGCGCATTTAACAGCGGCTATGCGGATGGTAAGCAGTTTGACCCCAAGCACAGATTGAAGACAAGTGCATAGGTTACAAAAGGCATCGGCGGGGGCAGATTCATTCTGTCCCCGCCTTTTTGTTGAAGAAATGCGTGTTAAAGTCGTATTAGATAAGTATAAAGTAAAAATTCAAAGGAGTTGTTGCCATGTTAATCAGTATCGACCACGGGAATAAGCAAATCAAAACCGTTCACAAAACCTTTGTGTCCGGTCTGCGTGAGAGCGATACGCCTCCGCCGTTCGGCCAGAACGTATTGTTCTACGACGAAAAATACTACACCCTATCCGATCAGCGCATCCCTTATATGCGGGACAAAACTGCCGACGAACGGTTTTTTGTCCTTACCCTCTTCGCCATCGGCTTTGAGCTTCAGCGGGCGCTGCTGGCCGAAAGCCCGGCGAAGATCCAGCTTTGTGTCGGCCTGCCGCCCGCCCATTACGGCACGCTGTATCAGAAATTCGAGCAGTATTTTCTCGGCCGGGGTCAGGTGGATTTTCGTATGGATGGGACGCCTTATTCCATCCTTATTACGGAGGCCGTCTGTTTCCCGCAGGCGTATGCGGCCACCATCCCCGTGTATCCCAAGCTCCAGCAGTTACCCAAGGCCGTTATCGTGGATATCGGCGGCATAACAGCCGACTATCTTCAAATGCGATACGGGCAGGCGGATCTCTCGGTGTGTGATTCGCTGGAAAACGGCGTCATTGTCCTCTACAACCGCATCAAATCAAAAGTCAGCGCCGATTTCGATATCCTGCTCGATGAATCGGATATTGACGCCATTTTGACGGAAACCACCCAGGACTATGACGCAAATATCTGCCAGGTTGTGAAGGAACAGGCGCAGCATTTCATTGACGATCTGTTCGGTGCGCTGCGGGAACGGATGATCGACCTGCGCACCGGCAAGACGGTATTTGTGGGCGGCGGATCCATCCTGCTGAGAAAGCAGATCGAGGCGTCCGGAAAAATCGGGAACGCTCTGTTTGTCGAGGAAATCTCTGCAAATACAAGGGGTTATGAACTGCTGTACCGAGCCTCCAAATACGGAGGATAGAGCCCATGCCTGAAAAAAAGGAACAAAACAGATTTACCATTCAGTTCAATCCTGCCGATCCGACGCACCAGCCGGTCATTGACATACTCAACCGGCAGGGCCGCCGCAAGGCACAGTTCCTTGTCAGCGCCGTCCAGCATTACTTACATTGTCCGGAAACACCCGATATTCCGCAGATGTCGCCGATAGACACCCGTACTATCGAAGACATCGTACGGAAAATTTTGCAGCATCAGGATAAATCGGCCCTCATCCGGGAGTCGGTAAAGGAACATTGCCGGCAAGATATTCCCAAGGCAGAAAGTTTCTATTATGAAGAAACGGCAGACCTTTTAGACGCAGAAGGACTAGCCACCATCGCTGACACAATGGAGGCGTTCAGAAAAAATAGCGGCTAGGTAAATTTTCTCAAATGGCTATAGTTGTTTTTATACTTAAACGGGCGAAGCGTTTTCCCGTGCCTACTGTTCCTTTTCCGAAAACAGAAAATTTCACATTCAGTCATTAATTTTTTGTTTTCTGCATCTAAAGCATTTTATGTATAAGTTTGTCAAAGAGGTTGACAGGTATGACGACAGGAGGGGTAATTTTGTCCTGCACGCAAAGTATAACCTCGCACTTTGCAACTTTTCACTTAGCACCCCCACACAGTATAAATTAAAGCGTATTGTGTTCATTTTTCAGACGGGATGCGCCTTTTACTATGCAATAACATGAGCATTTCTTAAAATTAGGGCAAAAAATATCCTCTCGGTTTTGTGCAAAACCGAGAGGGTTGCCGCCAGATAAAGAAAAAGCTGACCGAAGATAAAAGTTCGGTCAGCTTTTTATAACTGTTAAATTGATTGGCTGATTATCTTGCTCTTTTCTTTCTGCTGTATGCAGTTATCCCGAATAATCCAGTTCCCGACACAAACAACAGTGCAATCCACAAGACCATATTGCTGTTATCCCCGGTCTGCGGACTGTCGCTGTCCGGTTTATCCGGTGTTACTGGCACATAGTTCGGATCGACCGCACCGCAGACGGTGCATTTACCGTCTTTGTAACTATGAGCAAGTTTCTCAACTGGTTTACCTTGTTCTACGACTTCACCGCACACCTTGCACACCTTATCGCCGGTATAACCTTCCTCGGCGCAGGTCGCTTCTTTAACATTTTTCAGTTCGGTCTCGCCATGCGCTTTCATCTCAATCTCCTGCCCAGTCTCAACGGTCTTGCCGCAGTCCTTGCAGACCTTGTCGCCCGTGTAGCCCTTCTCGGTGCAGGTGGCGTCCTTGGCGTTCTTCAGCTCGGTTTCACCGTGCGCATCGGCGTCGATGGCGATGGCGATTTCCTTGGTGCTGGTGTATTCCTTGCCGCCGAAGGTCGCCTTCGCGGTGTAAACTGTCTTGCCCGCCGCAATGCAGGTCGCCGGCGTCGTCTCGCTGATAATCGTCGCGTTCACAACGGCGGTGTAATCGCCGCTCGCCGTGCAAGGGAACGAGGCCGTCGCGGACGAGCCGTCCTCGGCCCACGTCCAGGTAGGCGTCTCGCCGTAAGTGTGCTTACAGACGACCACCTTGCCGGTCAGCGCATCGCCTTCTTCATCCACAAAATACGTTTTCGAAGTCGTGCTGTCCAGCTTATCGGTCTTGAGCGTCGCGCCGGCGATCTCAAAGTTCTCGCCGAGCGTGATGGCTGTCTCCGCGTTTTTCTTCACGCCGACGATCAGATTCATCCCCTGAACGGTGATTTTCGCATCCAGATGAATGCCGCCGTCGCCGAAAGTTGGGTTGTCCGGATGGTTCGCGTTGCTGATGGCCGCCAAGTTCTCTGAGCCGGTAATCGCCGTGACCTCGGTATCGGCGCCGGTGATGGACACCATACCTTTTGTGCCGAGGATCGCATAGCTGTTCGTCGATTCGGCCTTGACGATGCCGCCACTGATGGTCACGCCGCTGTAACCGAGCAGCGCCGTGTCGTTGGACTTGACGTCCACCTTGCCGCCCTCAATCGTAATCGTACCGCCATCAAAGCCGATGCCGCCTGTATGCTTGACATCGGTCTTGTCGCCTTTGATGACCACGTCGCCGTCCACATACAAGCCGCCGTTCTCAGCTTCCGGCAGCGTGCTCGTCTTGGTGGTCAGAACAGTATCCTCAATCGTGATGCTGCCGAGAGCGCAGTAAACTGCATAATAGTCCCCGGCAGTAACGTCGATGTCCACCGTTGCGTTGCGCATTGTGACAGCCGTGGGGACATAATCCTCCTCCACCTCGTCATAAACTTCCTTACAGAATATACCGACCTGATCGCCCGTGATGTCCACCGTCACGCCGTCAAACGTGATGTTCCCCGGCGCAGACAGGGTGGGATACCCGCCCGAGGATGTCAGTGTCAGCGATCCCGCGCCGGAAACTTTCAGGTCGCCGCCGCGAATATAAATGGCGTTCGACATATCGACTGTGATGTCGAGCGAGGCTCCCTCCTCCAGCACAATGTTCAGCGCCGGCAGGTTTTCATTTGTACCGATACCGATGCTCTCGGCTTCCGGCGTAATCGTGTTCGTTTCCTTGA
>UMJB01032945.1_pt1 | contig 30493 bp, 15 predicted proteins | sample 1965961 | NCBI WGS metagenome assembly UMJB01 (sample SAMEA4836139, study PRJEB28245) | human gut metagenome | biome: gut microbiome; material: fecal sample | place: Denmark | collected 2008
ATATAGAGCTGGGCTACTGGTAGTTGCTTTAGCCCAGTTATCTCCACACAGGCCAAAACAGCCCCACGCCTTAACTACACTAAACTTTTTCTCCAATGCGGACAGAAAAAGAGATTAAAAGTCAAAGGTTACAGAGGCAAAGTCAGATTTAGCTCAGGAAGTAAGTTCGTACAGGTTAACCCAGCAACGGGATCTGTAGTTGCCTCCTCAGTCGGAAAAGCTATAGTAAAGGCTAAAGCTGGGAAGAAAATCTATAAGTGTGCAATTACAGTTATTCCTAAAAGAACTACAAAATACAAAGACGTTAAGATTACCTACAAATTAAAGAAAGGTAGAAGAGTAGTAGAAGTAGGCAAATACAACGTCGTTACAATGACAATCAAAAACATTTCTAAAGAAACCCCTGTTACTTTCAGTAATCTCTTAGAAGTCTTCAATGGTAAAACTTGCTTTGAATTTAGAAACACAGCAACAACAGAGATTGCACCAAGAACAACAAAAACAATTCAGTACGCTTTAAACAAGGGCTATGCTACTACAAAAGGTGATAGTTCTTTCATTGCTCTATACCACAGAAAACCTAGATTAGTTAAGCTCTTACACGACTTTAGCAAAGGACAGTACTCCTACTGGGAACAGTTAGACTTTAGCGCAGGAAGCGATGTGTTACGCTGATTTAGCCCAGTGCTTTAAAAAGATCTAATTAAAATTATAAAAGATCTAAATATTCTAGCAAATGAGCTGTTTCTTTGAAAATCTAAAAACCGATATTAAATTAAATGTTGTTATAAAAAACTAGTAATCAAAAGGAAGGAAAATCCTGAGGTTACTAGGCTCGTATTACTTTTTTCCAATACTTCAATAGTAAATAGGGCAGTGAGGGTAATAGCTCACTGTTCTTTTGCCAAGTAAGTTCTTGGCAAAACTTTTCTCCTAAGAGATGGTAGGAACGGTACATCGTCTCTTAACTCAGATTTCCTCATCTGAGTCCGATTTAATTCATGATGGTAGTTTACCATTCTACAGCCAAGTATGCTCCTCACTTGGCTAACACTTGTCTTCAAAAAAGATAAGTAAATTTGTTAGTGGTGGGGAGGGTCACAGCTCTTCATCACTTTAGTCTAGATCTCCAACTGGGTGATTTTTTCAATGGCTCAATGGCAAGAGCCATTGCTTTCATTCAATAGCAGGCTAGCGGGTCAAATCCTAGTTTGCTTTAGCCTAGACTTCTAGGCACTGGTTTAAAATGATTTAAGCCAAGACATTTAAAAGCATCTCTATTAGTGGGGAGTAGTGCCAAAACTATTCCTCGCTTTAGTCTAGAATTCTCCTAGACTTTTCGTGACGTAAGGGTAGTAAGGGTCATAGCTCACTACCCTTTAACCCAGTTAATGGGTCAAATAGAGTTTTCATTTTTTGTCTTCCAGTGGGGAGTGATGTCAAAGTCATTCTCCACTTTAGCCAAGCTACTTTCAATTTGATTGAGTGAGTTGTCAGCGACTTGGCAGACCTTCCGGGCAAACAAGATTTTCATTTGGTCTTGCGATTAGGGAACTGTAAGTAATTAAACTTACAGTTCCCTTTTTGCTTACTAGGCACTTAACCAAGAAAAGAAAGAAGGGAGTGAACGTATTCCGGAAGAAATTAAAAAGCTTTAGCTCAGAAAAAAAGAAGGGAGTGATCGTAGTTCAGAAGAAAGGAGAATTACTATGTTAATTAAAATGAAAGAGTTGTCCAGTACAGCATTTGATGTAGAAGATGCTGATTTATTAAAGGTAGAAATTGAGAAGGCTTTAGCTCAAGAAGAAAAACGTATTACAGAGTATTTAAGTGATTTAGATTAAAAATAAGAAAGGAAATTAGAACAATGAAAGTGAAAGATCTTATTGAAGGATTAGAAATGTGCAATCCAGAAGCAGTCATTAGACTTGGTGGTCCAGAAGAAGACGAAGTTTTGTCTATCTGCGCTTTAGCCAAGGACAACAAAAACATTTGGTTAGAATCAGCATCAATAAATCCCCTTATCAAAAAAATCACAACACGTTTTAAAATGGTAGAAAACGGTGAAATTACAGAGGAAGAGAATTACCGTAATCTCCTTGAACTCTGTATTGGCCCAGAAGAAGTAAGAAAAGCGATGGGAGATGAAGTGTGCAATAAGTTTATGAAACGTTGTGTAGAAGGTGGTCTTGCTAAAGAAATGGGACGAGAATGTCTTTTTCGAGAATTTAAATAAAATGAATTAAGCAAAGGAGAATTTAAATTAAACAATGCTTTTAGCAAGGAAATTACAAGTAGAGGTGACAGAGGAACAGTGCTGCTATTTTAGCTACATGTGCTATGCAGCCAGTAAACTCTGGAACCTTTGCAATTACGAAAAATACAACTGGAAAGAACTTGGTCTAAAAGAGTTTCCGAATTGGTATTACCAAAAGAAGAAATGGAAAAATAATTTCTGGTACAAGTTATTACCCTCACAAACCGCACAAGAGGTTTGTAAAGTTTTGGATAAATCTTGGAAGTCCTATAATACTTTAACAAAGAAAAAGAGAATTAAAAATCGTAAACCGCCCAGCAATAAGAAAACACCAATGCCAATTACATACATGCAAAATGGCATGAAGCACAATGGTGATACAGTAAGGTTAAGTCTTCCAATTACACTTAAACAAATGGTTAAAGAGTCCAATGGCATTGATAAGAATTTTATTTATCTGCAACACAAAGTCTTTAGCCAAGTCAGTAACATCAAACAGTTAATGATCTTCCCACCACAAAATGGTAGATGTGATGTTGTGCTGAATTACGAGATTGAAGAACCTAAATTATTTCCAGACAATGGCAAATACTTAGCTATCGATTTAGGTATTCACAATTTAGCTACATGCTATGATTCTGCTAATTCTAAAACATTCATTGTTGGGCGTGAGTATTTAGCTATCAATCATTATTTCCACAAAGAGATAGCAAAGGCACAATCTGCTTTAGCCAAGAAATCTATTTCGCAAGATTACATTCTTGATGGCAGGGGCGTATCTTTAGATCAAGGGAGCGCAGCGACTGTCAGTGTCGAATCAAGATTATCTTCAGATCACGTAAGTGTTTTAGCCAAGCAACCTCAATACACTTCTAAACGTCTAAAGAATCTCTATAAAAAGAGAAATAATTCTATTCAAGATTATCTTCATAAACTTACCAAATTTATAACAAACTATTGTGTTAAAAATGAAATTAATACTGTAATAATTGGAGACCTTACTGGTATTAAAAATCGTATAACAAATAGAGATAAAAAGTATAACCAAAAACTGCATGAACTTCCATACGAAAAGATTAGGATTTTGTTAGAGTACAAGCTTGCGTGTAAAGGTATTAATTTTGTTTTACAAAATGAGTGTTACACAAGTCAGTGTGCACCAAATACACCTAGTGTTGAAAGGAAGTATGCTAATAAATCAAACAGAGTACAAAGAGGTCTTTATGTTTCCGAAGGAAACATTTACAATGCTGATGCCGTAGGAGCTTACAACATTTTAAGGAAATACTGTGATGAACATGGAATCAAGAAAACTTTCTCAATTAAGGGGCTTACCTCTGTAAAAGTATTTAAGATAAAGAGATAAGTTGTGTAAAGCATTGAAAAGAAATGATAAGTTGTGTAAAGCACTGTCAAGAAATGATAAGTTGTGTAAAGCACTGAAAAGAACAATGCAATCTAATGGTGTCTCAGCTTTAGCCAAGACCCTAAACAGTAGTACAACACGATGCTATTCTCAGCTTTAGCCAAGACCATAAGTAGTAGCACAATCTAATGGTGTCTCAGCTTTAGCCAAGACCCTAAACAGTAATACAACACGATGCTATTCTCAGCTTTAGCTAAGACCCTAAGCAACAATGCAATCCAACGATGTCTCAGCTTTAGCCAAGACCTTAAACAACAACGCAATAAAAGTAGCTGTGTAGTTTGAATTAAATTAGTCAAGAAATGGAATATGGAACAATATGATTTAATTCTTACAGCAGTATTGGTAATCTGGAATTACCACTAAACGAAGTTTTAATTAGAAAATCCTAGGTAATAATTAAAGCATTCCAGCTAAGTTAGTAAGTTGTTTTCAATTAGACAACTAGAATACAATTTAAAATCATTTTTGAAAACCCAATAATAAAAGAATTGAAAATATAATAAAATACTGAAAAGAAATGAGGTAGAGAGTTTTCCATCTGTGTGTCTAAATTAAAGTAGAAATTCTCTATTAAGATTTCTTTAGCCAAGTGAACTAAAGGTACTGTGAAAGTGCAGTTTGCCCAATAGCCGGCGAAGTTGGGAAATTAGTAATCGTATTGCTTGGTTTGGTTAGAAAGGTTAGTAGTAGGCACATTAGTAGTGAATAGGAGTACTTTAGCTTCCAGAACAATGGCAGAAGAGAAACACCAATAGAAACGTGTTTGGAAACGTAAGACCGTGGGAAAGTCAAAGTTTTACTTTGATGAAAATGGTAGTAAAGTAAATTCCGCTAAGAAATCCCAATCAGGAAAGTTAGGTAACGGAGAAGTACATCGAGCAGGTCGGTGTCCGTTGAGGAAAAACCTAATAAGGGAAATAAAAGTGCAAGAAGAGTAGGATTAAATTCTTCTAATCATCAGTAAACCTTTGAAAGAGTTTAAAAGGGCACAACTTTTAAACTCAAAGTTACCTAGACAATTAAGTTTGAGGTATCTTCTGTAATCGTTAGCAAATTTAAGAAATTTACCAACAGCCAGACTAAATTTCTTGATGCTTTGTAACTGTGTAATTGCATGCTAACGACAACTCTTAGCGACAAATCATTGCAAGACTTTAGCCAAGAGTTCTTCAAAAGCTACAACCTAGAGTGTCATTTGTGGTGCACAACATCTCACACTTTAGGTTCAGAGCTACAGGGTGATTTCACTTTCGAGTCACACCTGTTTTGTTCCCAAAGGGAGTAATGTACCCTTTCAGTATTACTCCAAAGCAACAAAACCTTAGCCCAGTCCTTCCCCATCGGAGGATTGGGCTTTTTGCATTTCTAGAGGATTGCTCTGCAAAGCAGAACTTTAGGCGGTAGTGTCTTTAGATCAAATGAATACATTAACGGCAGTCTCGAATTAAGATTATCTTCAGATCCTGAAAGGCTTTAACCCAGTACTGCCAAACACACCTCAACACAGCCCAAATGCAAACCAAAAGCATTCAAAAATATAACTATAAAATAAAAAACAATTTAGGAGGCAACCATGAAAAATTTAAACAACAAAAGTAAAAGAGAAATCAAAAGACTTTCAAAAATGGTAGATGCCATCGAAGCTCTTGATGAAAAAATGCAGGCACTTAGTGATGATGAGTTACGTGCCAAGACACAGGAATTCAAAGACCGCTTAACAGCAGGAGAAACCCTTGATGATCTTTTAGTAGAAGCTTTCGCTGTAGTTAGAGAAGCAGCTGACAGAGTTCTTCACATGAAACCTTATCGTGTACAGTTAATGGGCGGTATTGTTTTACATCAGGGACGCATTGCAGAAATGAAAACAGGTGAAGGTAAAACTTTAGTTTCCACCTTACCTGCATACTTAAATGCACTTGAAGGAAAAGGTGTTCACATCGTTACAGTTAATGACTATTTGGCAGAACGAGATGCCAACTGGATGGGACAGGTACATCGTTTCCTTGGTCTCAGTGTTGGTGTCATTTTAAATGAATACAACAATGCAGACAGAAAAGCAGCGTACGACTGTGACATTACTTACATCACTAACAATGAATTAGGATTTGATTACCTTAGAGACAACATGGTAATGTACAAGAAGGATTTAGTCCAGAGAGATTTGCATTATGCAATTGTGGATGAGGTAGACTCCGTATTAATCGATGAAGCAAGAACACCTCTCATTATTTCTGGACAGGGAACCAAATCGACTGATCTCTACAAGGCTTGTGACGTTTTAGCCCAGAACATGGAGAGAGGAACTTCTGATGGTGAACTTTCTAAGATTGATGCCATTATGGGAGTTGATATTGAAGAGGACGGTGATTTCCTTGTTAATGAAAAAGATAAGCAGATCATGCTTACAGCAGAAGGTGTTAAAAAGGTAGAAGAATTCTTCCACATCAAGAACCTTGCTAATCCAAAGAACTTAGAAATTCAGCACAATGTAATCTTAGCATTACGTGCACACAATTTAATGTTCAAAGACAAAGACTATGTTGTGAAAGATGGTGAGGTTTTAATCGTTGATGAATTCACTGGTCGTATTATGCCAGGACGTCGTTACTCAGATGGACTTCATCAGGCAATCGAAGCAAAGGAGCACGTTGAGATTAAAGACGAGTCAAGAACTTTAGCCACGATCACCTTCCAGAACTTCTTTAACAAGTACGACAAGAAAGCCGGTATGACAGGTACAGCAAAGACAGAAGAGAAAGAGTTCATTGATATTTATGGAATGGATGTTGTAGAAATTCCTACCAACAAACCAGTGGCAAGAATTGACCACGAGGATTCGGTCTATTTAACCAAGAAAGAAAAATTAAATGCTGTAGTAGAAGAGATCGAAAAGACACACAAGACTGGACAGCCTGTACTAGTAGGTACAGTTAACATTGCAGTCTCAGAAGAACTTAGTGGTCTTTTAGATCAGAAAGAAATCAAACACAGTGTACTTAATGCTAAGTTCCACAAGTTTGAAGCAGAGATCATTTCTCATGCTGGAGAAAAAGGAGCAGTAACCATTGCTACCAACATGGCTGGTCGTGGTACTGATATTAAGCTTGGAGAGGGAGTTACTGAATTAGGTGGTTTGAAGATCATCGGTACAGAACGCCATGAGAGTAGACGTATTGACAATCAGTTACGTGGTCGTGCAGGTCGTCAGGGTGACCCAGGTGAATCTAAGTTTTACCTGTCTCTCGAAGACGATTTAATGAGACTCTTTGGTTCCGAAAAGATGATGAAAGTCTACAAAGCACTCAAAGTTCCAGAAGGACATGAGATTCAGGATAAGTCTGTATCAAAACAGATCGAAAAGGCACAGAAGAGAATCGAGAGCAATAACTTTGGAATCAGACGTAGTTTACTTGATTACGACAAGGTAAACAATGAACAGCGAGAAGAGATCTACAAAGAAAGACGAAGAGTTCTTAATGGCGAAAGCATGCGAGACGTTATCTATAAAATGATTAATGATGTTGTTAAAGATAATGTGGAAATGGTTGCAGGAATTAAACCTTTAGCCCAGCTTGACTTAAACCAGCTTAACATTACACTTCGTAGTGAGATTCCTTTAGCCAAGATCACTCTCTCCGATGAGGAGAAGAAAAAGAACGACAAGAGAAAATTCATTGAAAGACTTCAAAAAGAAGCTTTAGAAGTTTACCACAAGAAGGAGAAAGAGTTCAATGAATTCACAAAGGTAAATCGTCCAGATGATGTAGAACTTGGAGAAGAAGACGCAGCTCTTTACAATGATGGAATTAGAGAAATAGAAAGAGTAATTCTTCTTAAAGTAATCGACAGCAAATGGATGAATCACATCGACAACATGGAGCAGCTTAGAGAAAGCATTGGACTTCAGGCATATGCACAGAAAGACCCAGTAGTTCAGTATAAGTTCATTGGGTACGACATGTTCAAAGAGATGGCAAAGAATGTTCGACACGAAACTATTAATGCCATGATGCATGTACAGATTGAAAGAAAAGAAGAAACAAAACCACAGATGGTAACACAGGCACCAACAAGTGAACGACTGATTCAGCATGGTCCTTACAAGAGAGCTACACCTAAGATTGGTCGTAATGATAAGTGCCCTTGCGGTAGCGGTAAGAAATACAAAAACTGTTGCGGAAGAACAGCCAGCTAATGGCAGAAGCGAAGCAAGCTTTAGCCACGTAAAATAAACACAGAGTCCAGAAGTACATTAGGCTACAAGAGATCCGGAGACTTTAGCCAAGCATCTTAGATTAATGGAATTAAGGTCTCCGGATTTTTGTATTCCTGTTTTAATTGGAACAAGTCCGAAATCACGACAAGAGATTTAGCGAAGCAGGGATTTAGCCAAGAACCTATTATCTTTAGATCACGAAAGCGAAGCGAGCATTACGAATTTTAGTTTTTAGTCAAGCAGATTAAAGTATTATATTTTAGTTCAGTAATGTGTATACTTTAAGGAGGAGGTGTTATGATGATAAACCTATTTATATTATTACTCCAATTACAGTTGATGATACAAGTGAGTATATTTCTGATTAAACTTATTTGCTTCATCAAATAAATTTTTAAAAAAGAATACAGAAGTGTATAAACAATTAGCAAAATAGAAAAGATAGATTTATTTTTAACCAGAACTCAGAAGTATCAAAGCTTCCGGGTTCTTTTGCTATTTTGCTCCAATCAAGGTCTTTTGCTATCTTCAGATCAAGGGAATGAAGTGACAGTTAAGCAGGGATTTATCCAAGAGTCTATTATCTTTAGATCTTGCGAAGAGTATCTCATTCTTCCCTACTTCTCCTTAACATTATCTGTATTAATAATAATTAATCACAAAGGAGGTATTTTAATGATTCAATACTTTTTAATGCACAAAGATCAAGAATGTGGAACACTTATACTTGATGAAAAATTTGGAAGAATTTTAGAGTATCATGATAATAGAAATGGTATATCACCATACTTAGGCACTGCAGATATTGAAAAGATTCGGCAATGGTGGGAATTAAGAGTAATACCGAATTTCCACCTTAATAAACAAACTACTGATTGTAACAATGCTAAAGTTTATTTAGCAAAGAATCTTGGACTTAGTATTACAGATACCTATTGGATTAAGCCAGTAGAAGTTAATTTATCATTCGATGATGCGAAACTCACAAATAGTAGATCTCCATTTGATTCAAATGCTTCACTTGGTGGACAGATGAAGAAGCATTGGATTTTAACCCAGAAAACCCCTACATTAGTGAAAAAGAGTAGTAATTACCTAGGTCAGCAATGTATTAATGAAGTTTTTGCAACAGTGCTGCATGAACGTCAGGATACCACTATACCTTTTGTAAGATACACAATAAGTAGTGTTGATCGCACACAACGCAAGTGCTTTAGCCAAGAATGCAAGTGCAACGCTTTCACATCAGAACACATAGAATTTGTATCTGCACATGAAATCTTAGAAAGTCAAAAAACAAGAAATGAGCAGTCATTGTATGATAAATTTATTAGCATTTGTGAGAGTAATAATATTGATGTCAGAGATTTTATTGATTATCAGATTATGACTGATTTTATCATTAATAATACAGATAGGCATTTTCTTAATTTCGGAGTGCTAAGGGATACAAGTACAATGAAGTTAATTGGTCCAGCACCTACCTTCGATTCTGGAAATAGTATGTTTTTCAACGACGACAGAAAAATAGTACATACAAGAGTTTCAATATTGAAACAACAGATTTCTGGTTTTTATAATACAGACGAAAAAATTCTTAAAAAAGTTAAAAATCATAATCTAGTAAATGCTGACTTACTTCCAACACCATCAGAAGTAAAAGAGTTCTATAGCAATGCCGGAATACCAGAAGAGAAGTCTAGCATTATTAGTAAGAACTATGAAATTAAATTACAACTGTTTTCAGAATTCCAAAAAGGGAAAACAATATCGTTGTATAATGAGAGAAGAAAATAATCAATAATAATTAGAATCCAGAAGTACCAGAGCTTTTGGATTCTTTTTGGTTAAAGCGGATAAGAATTAGAAATAACTATACTATTAAGGCGATTCTAAAACATCAGTATTAATTCAATAACCAACAATAACTTGTCTGCTTTAGCCAAGCATGCTAAAATGAAGTAAAATCAATAGGAGGTTTTGTTATGTTAAAGATTTGGTATAGAAGGTGTAATATTAAAGCCTTTAGCCAAGTATCACATTCACTAAGGCTTTAGCCAAGATTTTAAATTTCTAGCTATTCAAAAAAGCCAATTCTTGGACGATTATAAAACCAAGTTCATAAAATTGTGAATTATAATAATTTAGAATTACAGGTAATCAAAAACTTGTAATTCATCTTTTACCTTCTTTAGTAAAACCAAAAGATTTTTAGAATTCAGTAGTGTCAAAGCTATTGGATTCTTTTGGCTAATTCACTTTAGCTTGGAACAAGTTTGAAATTACGAAAGAAATGAGAAGCTTGTGATTTAGCCAAGAGACATTAGGAAATTCTTTAACCGCACAAATCTCAAAATACAAATCTTGACTGTCTTAGCCAAGTGTGTTACACTACAAATAGTTAATTACGAAAAGAATTCAGTGTTAATCTGATTCTGGGCTAAAGTGATTAACGAGGCTAAAGTGGTTAGTGCACAGTACGCACTAAAAGAAAACCGGGAGGTGTCGCTCCCGGTTTTTTCTATTACAGATAATTAAAAAATCATCTGTGAAAGATACGTAATTCCCACATCAGTGAGTAAACAAATGTAACGTGCTAGAACTTCTGCTAACACAGTTACGGCTAAAGTAGTTAATATTTCTTTCACAGTACACACCTCCCTTCACTTTTGTAGGGATACTATGTACCAGCAACAGTATAGCACATTTGTCAGATTGTGTCGAGAGATTTGTACGGTTAAAGAATTTCCTAATGTTGACTAACAACGACAAATGTGCTACACTGAGAATAGTTTAAAAGGTTTACTGGGCTAAAGCGAATCGTTTAAACTATCAAGCAATCATAGCCATTTGGCACAAAACGAAAACCCAAGAGCTGCAACTCTTGGGTTTTCTAGTCTTTAAGATAAAGACTTAACCGTACTAATTTCCTCCGTCTAACCATTTACAAATGTAATAAGTTATGACACCGGACAGAATGTTTAAAAATAATGCAATCATAGCCTCTGTCATTTGGCACACACCTCCTCTACGCCGGAGGTTCTGCACAGAATTAGTGTAGCACATTTGTCGTATCGTGTCGACAGGGTATTAGGACAGTTTAGCCCAGATCTCTAACTTACCAAGTAGTTTACCACTTTAGCCAAGTGTGCTAAAATGGTGAACAGAAGGACATAAATAATAAAATTTAAAGAGAGGTGTTTTAAAATGAAAAAAACAAGAAAGAAAGGTATTAAAAGTTTAGCTTTACTATTAGCTTTGATCTTAGCTATTGGCTTTAGTCCAGTAACTAACGTGGAGGCTAAAGCTGCCCCTAGGTTAAATTACAAGAAGGTAACTTTAGTACAGGGAAAGAAAAAGAGACTTAAAGTTAGAAATCTTAGTAGAAGAAGAAAAGTAAAATGGTATTCTACTAAGAAGTCAGTAGCTACAGTTAACCGAAAAGGTGTTGTTAAAGCCAAAAAGAAAGGTAAGACTTACATCATAGCCAAAGTTGGTAAAAAGAGATACCGTTGTAGGGTAATTGTTAAGAAAATGGTTAGTAAGAAGGAAAAGAAAACTAAGAATATTTCTAAGAGTGTAAAGAAGCAAATTCCTGCAGACAGTATTGATAAATGGTCTGTTTTGGACCAGCCAACTTTAGCAGTTAATAGCAAAACAGATTTATTTAATTATTTAACAGTTTTTGGAAAGAAAATTAACGTTGTATCAAATTCAGTAAAAACTAAATATTATAGGTGGGAATCTTCTAATACTTCCAAATTAATGATTAATAAATATGGCATTGCCACAGGAAAGAAGTCAGGGACCGTTAAAATTACATGTTCTTATTTGACACGATCTGGAAAATGGTGTAAAACTATATCATCTGTAACTGTAGTAGAAACAAATGCTATTAAAGCTTCTTACTCTATTGACTTTGATGAGGCTTTAGCTGTTAATTCTCATTATGAAACCTATAACACAAATGAACTTTCAAATAGATTTAATGTTCTGAATTTAACTATTAGTAATAATTCATCTGATACTATAATTTTTAATAATTATGTGACTTTTGGATTAACTAGTACTTCATTATCTTTTAATTTTCAGACAGTTGATCAAAAGAAAGTTATGATCCCGTCACACTCTACAAAAGTTATTAAATTTATTCCTGGATATTATTATGATATTATTGATAATAAATGTCCATATAATTTTTGTCTAAACAAACGAGATTTAGAGAGTTTACATTTTTCATTTAAAACTAATGGAAATTCAGTATATGCTTCATATTTTGTAGATTCAGGTAGATTGATGCTTAAATAACACACAAGAACCCAGAGTGCAAAAGCTTTGGGTTCTTTTTCATTTAGGTTACTTTAGCCAAGTTAATTCATGTTAATTGATTTAGCCAAGGTAATCGCAGATAAGAGATCAGAGTGCCACAGCTTTGGTCTTTTTTAATTGTCAGTACTTTAATTCAGAAAATCTATTTTGGTAAGAAATTTCCATTCTTTACCACTATGATTAAGTGTGTTAAAATGGTGATTGAAAAAGAAAAACAGGTATCTGTAAAACCCTGTTTTAAAAGAAAGTAATTATAAAATCTAAAACCAAAGAGAAAGAGGTTAACAAAAGAAGTACAAATTGGAAATCTTATAAATCCGACTATATGACACGTAAAGAATGCAATGAAGATAATCCATACAAATAATCAAAAAGAACCCAGAGTGTAAAAGCCCTGGGTTCTTCTCATTTTTAGAACTTAGATTACTTTAGTCAAGTCAATTCATGCTAGTTGGTTTAGCCAAGGTAATCCCGAAATAAGAGACCAGAGTGTCACAGCTTTGGTCTTTTTAATTGCTAAGTATTTTAGATTAGAGAACCGATCTAGACAAGAAAATTTAAAGTGCTGAATTATGGGTTAAATAAGTGTGGTAAGTGCTTTAGCCCATCTCCTCTCTTAAGTACAGCTTTAGCTCAGAACCTTAAGCTATCAAAGGCTTAGGGTTCTTTAGCCAAGATCGTCACTTGGCTCATTGCAGACCGTAAATTAAATTATCAAAGTCATGTACGGAAGAAATAGGCGAAGAAAGTACTTTGATAGTTAACAAGGTTTACCTTCTGCCAGTAATGCACTTTTGTATTTTCCTTTCGCTACGACAAAACAGCATTACTGTTTTAACAAGCACATCTTAAGCAGGGATGTCAGGTATGTTACTGTCAAAGGTAATGTACCTTTAATCACTGAAGGTGATTTGACTTTAATTACAAAAAGTGATTTGACTTTAATCATCGAAGGCTATTCCACTTTAGCCAAGATATCTAAATTTACCAACATAGTCTAAAATGGTGAAATAGTACACTGAAGTGGTGCAAGAGGTTGTTAATGATACCAAAGTGATTGTTAATAGTAACAAATTGAGAGATAAAATGAGTAAAGCATCTAAAAACGGCGAGATTGCAAGTCATGCCAACAATAAGAGAAAATTATAAAAAATAGAATTGGTAAAGCAGACAGTAAGTCACTTGACTGCTTTAACCAAGTGTGCTACACTAAAAATAGCTTAAGTGAGAACCTGACTAATAAAGGAACATTTAAGCTATTAAAGGCTAAAGTGATTTAGTGTACAATACACGATAAAAAGAAAACCGGGAGGCTACAACTCCCGGTTTTTCTCTGTGCAAATCTCTAAAAAATTATCTGTAAAAGATAAGTGAAACCTGCATCTGTAATTAAATAAATGTAATGTACTAATACACCTGCAATTACAGCATTAGCTAAAAGATTTAGCGATTTCACAATACACACCTCCTTTTTAACTTTTGTAACCTCATGAAAACCAAGAAGGTGTTGAAGAAGTATAAGTGTACCAAAAAGGTGTAGCACATTTGGTTAAGGCAGTCAAAGCAAGCGAAAACAGATCTGGCTTTAGTTAAGAACAAGTCCGAAATCATGATAAGGATGAGGTACTTGTGATTTAGCCAAGAACAATAATGCAGTCAAGTCTATCAAAGGTACTACATTAAGGAAATTAAACTTTTGAATTTGCACTGAAAGAAAACAGAATCAGAGAATTTCACTCTATTAACGATTCTATTTCAGACGGTCTAAGTATCATTTTAAAGAATTTCTTCTTCAGCATGAGTACCGCCTCCCTTCCGCACACCGTAGTGTACTAGGCAAGGTTTGTGTGTTTACTTGCCTAATTAAAGTATAGCAATAGTTAGCATTAGTGTCAAGTAACATCTTTCAGTGCAAATTCAAAAGTTTAATAAATTTAATCAGTGGTTAATACTTTAGCCAAGAACAAAAAGACAGTCAAGACAGGTTAAGCTTTGATTAATCACTATTAAAGTGCTTTAGCTTAGCACTATTTACGAAGTGATAGAACCTGGATGGAAGTTAAGAACAAGTACGAAATCATGATAAAGATAGGTACTAGTGATTTAGCCAAGAACTATTTTTAATAGGAAGTAATCTACACTTTACTACACCTACATTAGTAGAATGGTAAACGATACCATTGTCAAATGTGAGTTTACCAATTTAATTAAGTGTGTTAAAATGGAATTACAAAAGAAATGATTAGGAGATTTTATTATGGAATTTAGAGTTTGCATTGATAATCCATTTTTAAATTGTAAAAAAGTGCATCCTTATGGTCAGAGAAAAATGAGATATATTTTGGATAATGTAGATTTATCTGGAGTTAAGTTTATTATTATTTTTGGTTCTAGTGTGACTTCTGGATGTCATGTTGGAAGTGATATTGACCTATATTTTGAACTAGAAAAAGGTGCTAAAAAACCAGACTTAAAAACATTACCTTTCGTGTATGATGATTGGTATGATACAAATGTTGACGACAGGTTAAAAAATGAGATTTTTAAAAAAGGAGTAGTTGTATGGGAGAAAGAAAAACATTTTTAGATAGAGCACTTGGAAACTATAAAGTTGCAGAACTTACGCTACAGACTATGTCAAATGATGATGTGTGTTTAGATATTTGTGCCTATCATTTACAACAAACAATTGAACTTGTATTAAAATACATTTTAGAATTAAATGGAATTGAGTATCCAAAAACCCATAAGATTGAGCAATTAATTCAAATAGCTGCTGACAATGATGTTGATTTGTTTTTAACGGAATACATTGATGATCATAGTGAAATGCTTAGTAGCTGGGAAGCAGAATCTAGATATAAATCTAGTTTTTCTGTAGAATTACGTAAATTAAATAAAGCAATTAAAGAGATTGGTGTTTATTTGGATATTGTACAAAAAAATTTAAATTCCAATGAAGAAAGTTTAAATACTTTAAATTTATTTTAGGTAGATCAGAATCCAGAAGTGTCATAGCTCCTGGATTCTTTTGACTAAAACGTTTTAATCAAGCACATCACAGGGAACTGCTATGCATTCTGGTAATGCAGTTACAATAAGTGCTGGTGCTTTAGCCCAGCACTCTCTTTAATAGGAAGTAATCCACACTTTATCTAACTACATTAGTAGAATAGTAAACAATACCATTGTCAAATGTGAGTTTACCAATTTAGTTAAGTGTGTTAAAATGAAATCTGTAAAACCCACTTTTAAAGAGAGGTAATTATAAAATTTAAAAACAAGGAGGAGAAAAGAAACTCCTTCATTTATCAAAAAGAAAGAGGTGTTTTAAAATGAAAAAAACAAGAAAGAAAGGTATTAGAAGTTTAGCTATTCTCTTAGTATTAGTTCTTACTTTGGGATTTAGCCCAGTAACTAACGTGGAAGCGAAAGCTGCTCCTAGGTTAAATTACAAGAAGGTAACTTTAGTCCAGGGAAAGAAAAAGAAGTTAAAAGTTAGAAATCTTAGGAGAAGAAGAAAAGTAAAATGGTATTCTACTAAGAAGTCAGTAGCTACAGTTAACCGAAAAGGTATTGTAAAAGCTAAGAGAAAAGGTAAAGCTTACATCGTAGCCAAAGTAGGCAAAAAGAAGTACCGTTGTAAAGTAATCGTTAAGAAAAAGATTACTAAAAAGAAAAAGAAATCCAACAAGAAAGTAAAGATCAACAAGAGTACAAAGAGACAGCTTCCTTCTTACAAACTTGCTTTCATGCCAGAAAAGAACTATGCAGCAGGAACATCATTAGATTTCTTTACAACAATAATAGATCATTGGGCTAAAGATTTCAGCAATACATCAGATTCTGTTAGAACAAAGTGTTGGAGATGGTATTCTTCAAATAAGAGTGTAATTTCCTTTAACAGTAGAGGGATTGCTACTTTTAAGAAAGCTGGAAGAGCAAACGTTTACTGCAAATATTTAACCAAGTCAGGTACTTGGATTAAATCAAGTGTCGAAACTATCAAAGTTTTCGAAGGTGGAAGTGTTAAATTCTCATACACATTAGGACTTGAGGATTCACCATTTGGTGGAGAAGAGTACCCAGTTTGGGATTTCTACAAGCACGATACCTACGATACAACAATTCCTAAATTTAATGTAATTACATTAAATGTTAAAAACAATTCTTCAAAATCAATTAAACTTGATTCTGATATTGGAATCGACACAAGTACATCACAGCCTAAAATTGTTCATTTTTCAACAGTAGATAAGAAAGACGTTTGGATTCCGGCTAATAGCGAACAAAGTGTGAAATTCTACACATACTACGCAAATGGTAGTTTTGGAAAAGTTTATAATAATTATATTGTTGATAAAGAAGTATTAGTTAGCGTTGGAATTGGATATTCCATTGGAACTACTAATAATATTGTTGTTAGAAATTATTATGGAACTTCAAACTGGCAATACATTAAATAATCAAAAGAACCCAGAGTGTAAAAGCCCTGGGTTCTTTTACATTTAGATTACTTTAGCTAAGTTAATTCGTGTTAGTTGATTTAGCCAAGGTAATCTAATTAAGAGATCAGGGTGTCATAGCCTTGATCTTTTTTAATTGCTAAGTACTTTAGTTCAAGGGTCACTTTAGCCCAGAAAACTAAAATACTAAAACATGCAATTAAGAAAGGGGCATGCCTATTAAAACGAGACCTCCTCCGTTATTCAGAAATTTAATATCTTACCTAACATAACGAGAGGAGATGAAAAAGACATGGTAAGAAAGATATTTAACAAAGCAATCTCAGCTGTAACTACTACACTGTTAGCTTTTACGACTTTAGCCTCAGCAATCCCAATTTCTACTTACGCAGCGGATGCTACAGTAAAGAGTAAACACCATGTATTAAAACAGTCAGACACAGCAGCAACTGGTTACGGAACTTTTAATTTCAATTCTAATTCTAGTAAATATACTTTTAGTGTAGATTCTAAAAGCGATAAGCTTAAAAAAGCTGATAATTCAGATTGGATTTGGAAAGAACAAGATGAGAAAAAAGGTGGCATTACAGGGCTTGGTAATGCTTACATAGCTAAACTTACAGAAGATAGTAGTTTTAGTGTATGGTACAAGAATGTACCAAAAGTAGTTAAAGGAAATAACGTTGGTAATTACGATGTAAAAGTTACTTACGATAACGCTAGAGGTGCTATTAGTGGTGCTGATGGTAAAGATATTGCTATTTTTCAAGGTCAGCTTGGTGCTGTAAGATTTAGAGGTTACAAACACATTCGGTGCACAATCTATGTCTACAAACATGGAACAAAAACTTTGATTTCTGGTGCAGGCGATAAACTTCATTTCAGATTTATCGATATCGACTGTAATCAAGCAGTAGAAAGTATGTGCCCAGGACGTACTGATTGGTATATGATGGGAAAACATCTTAATTGGGCTGGAAAGCCAAGATGCGATGAAATCAATGCAACACAGGGAAATACTGTAACTTTTAATGGTTACGGAGATGAAAAAAGTGGTAAAGATATCACTGATAATGCTATTCAGTTTGATCAATTAAATAAACCAACTGAAAAACAAAAGCATGATTTCAGACACGCTAGAGCACACACCTTCTCAGTAGGTTTTACTCCTATTGCAAGTTCTCCTTTTACCTACAGAGTAAGATACTTCTCCGGTGGTGGTGGTGGAATTGGAACACAGAAGAATGGAGCTTTCTTTAGCTTCGATGGTGGTTTAACCCTTCCAGTAGAAGACGACGCTGACCTTAGCATTGACAAAGTCTCAGACAAATACATCCACAAAGTTGGCGACACTTGGGATTACACTATTAAGGTAAAGAACGTAACTGCAACAGCAATCACAGCTAAAAATGTAAAGATTACTGATTCAGTAGATTCTAGACTTAAAGTTAATTCTGTAAGCACTTCACAGGGAACTGCAAGCCACAATGGAAATGCAGTTAGTGTCAGTGCAGGAGATTTAGCCCAGAACAACACCGTTACGATAAAAGTTAACGTCACAGCTCTTGAAGCCTCTAATGGTCAGCAGATCTACAACAAGGCGAAAGCCGAAGCCGACAACTCAGATGATGAATGGGACGACGATGGTAACTACATTAATTCCGCTAATGTCCAGGTGGACAAAGTGGTAGACAAGTATGAGTACGCAGTAGGAGAAAAGGCTAACTTTACTGTTAAAGTAAAGAACATCAAAGGGATTGCTACTAATGTAACAGTGGCAGATGCACTTCCTTCTGGAATGAAGTTAGATTACGACTCCGTTAAGATCTCAGGAGTACCTGCTAACGTCTCCATGCCAACAGTGCCTAATGACATTACAAATCAGCTTAACAAGGATCTCTTCACTAAGACAGAGACCAAAACTATTACAGCTACCAAATCCAAGAGTGGTGATAACGGATGGGCTTACAAGATCAATTACTTGCCAGCCAACTCCACCGCTACCATTACATTCTCTGCCACAGCCGCAGAAGCCGGAAATGGTAAGGAACAGCAGAATGTAGTTACAGCCACAGGCGATAACTTTAGCAAAGCTGAAGACGATGCAGAGTACTATGTGAACACACCTAAGCTCTCGCTCAGCAAGAAGTATGTTAACCCATACAAAGATGAGAAGAAAGACAATCGTTGTGATAACGAGTTCAGAGTCTTCGAGAAGGAAACTGGTTACGAAAAGGTTCAGTACGAAGTTTTAGCCAAGAACACTGCTCCGGCAGGAACAGTAGCTAAAGACGTAGTAATCAGTGACGTGACTCTCCCAGAAGGTCTCGCACTCAACTACGATTCCATCAAGATCTCAGAGATCTCCGACAACGGTACTAAAACCTTTAGCAAAGCCAGCGGTGGAAATGGAAATACCATTAAGTACCACGTAGCAGGCACAGCCGATGAGACTAACAAACTTAATCCAGAACACTACAATGAAACACAGGACAAAACACCTGTAATCACAGTAGAAAAACAGGGAAATGGTTTTGTAGTTAAAGATAGTCTCATGGCAGGCGGAGCAAGCCTCAAGATTAGCTACAATGCCAATGCACTTGAGAACGACAAGGTAGACGTTAATGGTTCCGAGATTAGAAACGAAGCTACAGCAACCGCAAGCAATTTAGCCAAGGTTGATGGCAAAGTTCCAACCATCAAGGCCGACACTACTGTCTACATTAACTCCCCACGTCTTAAGATCGAAAAGAAAGCTGACTCTGGAGATTACGAAGTTGGTGACAACGTTAGCTACACAATTAACGTAGTAAACACACACAAGGGAACAATTGCACGTAACCTCGTTTACACAGATGAACTTAAGACAAAAGGCGTACAGATCCTCACAGGTACAATCGCACTGTATGATACAGAAGGCTATGAGCTTCGTGAAGGCGGTACTTTAGCCGGGGAAGTTGACTACAAGAAACAGGCAAAGACAGATGGCTTTACCCTTACTACTCGTAAACATTTAGTAGTAGATGGCAATTACGATAAGTATGATTTAGCCCAGGGAAAGAACCCTGAAGCTCAGAATGCTTGGAATCCGTCTTATGTCAACACAAAGAAAGAAACTCTCATGTCAATCAAATACGACATGAAGATTACTGACAAAGCTCTCGCAGGCAAAGATATTCTTAACGTGGCTACTGCAGTCTCTGACGAAGCCCTCAAGGTAACTACAGATGAGACTGTTAAACCAAAAGGTCCAGAACCTACCCCAGAGAAGTCCGTTGACAGAACTAATCCAGCAGTAGGAGAAGATGTGACCTTCACACTTCGCTTTACAAACAACAATGCAGGAACAGTCGCAAAAGACGTTAAGATCAAAGACTTCATGAACGAGTCCAACATGGTTAAGATTCGTGAAGACAGTCTTAAAGTAACCCTTGACAACAAGGACATTACAAAGGACTGCAAGATTACTTACAACGACAGTAAAGATGGATTCGAGATCGAGACAGGAAAAGATTTAGCCCAGTCACAGGCAATCGTAGTTAGCTACAAGGCAGAAGTACTTCTCACAGCAGCCGGAAAGGATTTAGTTAACACAACAGGAGTTAACTGCACAAACAATCCTGAGTGGAAGTATGCAGAAGCACCTTTTAGCCCAGAAGACCCTACACCTGAATTAAAGATCGAGAAGAAGTCCGACAAGACAAACTACTCCGTAGGAGATACAGGTCACTACACTGTTAAAGTTACACAGACAGCCGACAACGCTACTGCACGTAACGTAGTAATCGAAGATGCCTTCGACAATAAGAAAGCTATTCTTGACACCAAGACAATTAAGCTTACTGACAGCAAAGGCAAAGACATTACTAAAGAAGTCACAATCGAGGGCACTCAGTCTGGCTACAAGATTGAGACTGGTAAGAATTTAGCACAGAACGAATTCTTCACAGTAACCTACGATGTTCTGTTCACTGACCAGACTCTTGGTGGTGAAGAAGTAACCAACGTGGCTAAAACACATGCTGACAATGTCCCAGAAAAGACAACAACTGTAACCGTTAAAATTGAGAAGCCAGAACTGGAAGTTACAAAGACTTCTGACAAAAAGGTTTACTCATTTGAGGATACAGCTCACTACACCGTTAAGACCGAAGAAGTCAAAGAGAACGCTACAGCGTACAACGTTGTAATCGATGACCAGTTACAGGTTAGCGGAGCTAAAGTTTTAGCCGAGACCATTAAGATTAGTGATAAGGACGGCAAAGACTTTACAGACAAGTGTGAGATCGAGTGCAAAGGAACTGGTTACACAATCAAGACTAAGAGAGATTTAACCAAGGGAGAAACCTTCACGATTAACTACGATGTAGTATTCGAAGACAGATCTCTCATTGACAACTACGTACCTAACGTAGTTAAAGTAACTGCTGACAACGCCTCCGCACAGACAGAGAATGAAGTCACACCTAAGACAGTCAAGACAGAAGACGGTGCTGAGTACCAGATTCTGAAATCCTGCCAGCCAGCTAGTGGAAGTGTAGTAAATGTTGGTGACGAGATTGACTACACCATCACAGTTAACAACACAGGCAAGAAAGATCTTAAGGATGTCAAGATTAAAGATGCCATTCCAACACACACCCAGTATGTAAGTGGTGGCACTTTAACCAAGGCAGACGACAAAGATACTGTAGTCTTCAAAGTAGACAAAATCAAAGCCGGTGCTAAGGCAGACGTTACCTTCAAGGTAAAAGTAGTTGACGAAGGTCTGTGTGAAATTGTCAATGTTGGATACGTTAAGGCTAGCACTGACGGTGGTGCTTTAGCCCCGTCTGACTCTTCTGAAAAGAAGGACGACAACACATCCAAAGATGAGAACACCTCAGAGTCTACAACAGAGGACAGCTCCGACTCCACCTCAACACCATCTGACTCTTCAGAATCTACTACAGAGAAGAAAGATGATGGATGGGCAGACGCAACAACAGGAGTAGAACTCGACACAACCACAGCAGCTAAAGATGAAACAACTTCTAGCGAAGCGACCACTTTAGACAAGGACGAGACTTCCAGCGAAGCGACTACAGCATCCACAGACAAGTCCGACTCCAAGGACGATACAACAGCCACAGACAAGTCCGACTCCACCACATCAAGTGGGGATGCGACAGCCAGTGACGGTAGTCACAATGGAACATCCAAATCCGACTCTAACGGCTCACTCGTAGACCAGATTAAAGATACAATTAGCAATATCAAAGACAACGTAACAGGAAACGATCCAGAATTCTCTGGTGATGATTTCTATGCTACCAACCAGGTTGTACACTTTGTACCATACAGAGTACAGGTAATCGCACCTGAGTTAGCTATCGGTAAAACTTCAGATAAGAAGGAATACACTGTTGGTGAAACAGGTCATTACAACGTAGAAGTAGTACAGACTAAAGACGACGCTGTTGCTAAGAACATCCATGTTGTTGATAAGCTGGACAAAGCTGGCGCAGAGATCCAGAAGGACAGCATCAAAGTTTACGATGGTGAAGGAAAGTTAGTCACAGGAGATTGTACAATTAAGTGCGATGGACAGAGCTATGACATTCAGTCTAAGGTAGCTTTAGCCAAGGGACAGACAATGAAGATTCAGTACGACGTACTCTTCAAGTCCTCAGACTTAAGCGGTCAGAAAGTCCTCAACACAGCTAAAGCACAGGCAAGCAACCAGAAGAATCCAGAAGACTGGGTAGAAGACAACAATGAAGTTTCTTTAGACAAGCCAAAACTTGCTATTAAGAAATCTTCAAACAGAGTTACATTTAAACCAGGAGAAACCGGAGAATACACCATCACAATTACAAACAAGTCTACAACAGCTACAGCTAAGAACGTAGTTGTTAAAGACAACTTTAACAAAGATGGCGTTAAAATCCAGAAGAGTTCTATCAAGATCGAGAACGATGGTAAAGTAGTTAAGGGCGCAGAGATTAGCTGCAAGGACAATTCTTTTGTCATTAAGACTAAACAGGATTTAACTCCGAACGCTGACATGGTAATTACCTACAAAGCTAAGTTCTCCAAGAAAGGAACTTACAAAAACACAGCGGTAGCAACGTCTGACAACACTGACACAGTTAAGGCTAAGAACACCGTAAAGGTAACTAAGTCCGGAGTTAGTCCAAAGAACGTTACACCTAAGAACGTAATCAAAACAGTAACAAAAGGAACCAAAGATGTTAAAACAGGAGATGTTCTTGGTTTAGCAGTCTTAGTGGTTCTGGTAGCTGGAATTGGTTACTTAGGATTCACTGTTGTAAAACGTAAGAAATCTAATTAATCAAAGTGACTTAAGTCACTAGCAAATCATTCAGGCTGATTTAGCCAAGCACTACCGTCTATCTTTAGATCTGACCGAATGTAATGAGGGATTGTCAAAGGTATGGTGTGCTCTCGGGGAAGAAATCCCTGATCTAAAGTACTCTGAACCCTAACAGGTAAGGAGACTTTAATAAAAGTAATTTTGATACAAGTAATTCGGGCTGATTTAGCCAAGCACTACTGTCCTTCATCGGTGGTAGTGCTTTAGCCCGGTTAATTCTGGGCAAAAGAAAAAAGAGACTGCTGAGAACAGTCTTTTAAGTAAGTAAATTAAATTCTTAATGAATCAAAAAATCCTATGAAGAAATAAATAAAAAAGTAAAGATAGAATTTAATTTACTTTGATTCACTATTTCTCATAGTGAATTGTGACATGCTCAACTGTTGTGTTGTTGATTGTCACGTTGATTTCCAGTAGTGGTGATGGTTTAAATAATTTACTTAAAACTTGTTTGATTTTCATAAATTTTCCCATCATGCTTACCTTCTTTCTTAAAAAGGAAAGGAAACTACTGGGAATTAATTTTAAAGAACTTCACCACAATAATAGTATTGTTGTGGTACTTTGTCAAGAGGTTTTAAACCTCTTTAGTCAGCACTGCTATCCTTCATTGGAGGTAGTGCTTTAGCCCAGAACTTTCGGGCAAAGAAAAAGAGACCACGCAATTTCCTTTGTGGTCTCTTTCTGGGCCAGTTGTCAACTTATACTCTTGAAGAGATAAGGTGCTAACGTAAAATTCCTATAATGACAAATGGAATAATCGCAAATATCATTATACCGATTAACCCGATTATTTTATCTTTAATTGGGTTCATTATGAACACCTCCCTTCTAAAGAAAGGAGAGTAGAGACTGACTAACTTTGACCCCAATCATAAGTTAGCATTAAACAAAACATTTGTCAATACGTTAGCACCTTTGCTCTGCAAGGTATGGTGTGATTTAACCCAAAAAACTAAGATGAACGTATTTCCATGTACAAATCTTAGTTTATTTTTTGTTCATTTCACTTTAGAACATTAAATCACCAAAGTCCAAACACCTCAAAAAGGTTACACAATTCACAACGCCTCCAAGACGGTACAACACTATTCTTAAAGTTAAGAAAACAACAATACATTCTAAAATTTCTCACAAATCATAGCCGTTTCGGAGCCCTGATAATAATAACATTACTCTATAACTTTCTGAGAGTAGAAATTAGGATTGATGACTTCACCAGTCCTAAAACTCTAACAGAATTGGAGAGTTTCATCGCTCACAGTTCTTTAGCTGGGTTAGGTTTTCCACTTTAGCTTAGGAACAAGTTCTAAATCCACTATCTTTAGCTCCCATAGGGTACAGAGGTGAGAACTTGCTCCTTAACCCAGCTCTTAATCTCTTCACACAAATTTCCAAACAATTTTTCAACAGTAGACTTGGTGAGTTTCATCGCTCACAACTCTTTGCGTTTAATACGCTAAAAACGTAAGAAAGGAGGCGCACTATGAAAGGAACTGCACAATGGTTTGAAAAGACCAAAGTACCGCCATAGAAGTAGAAGATTTTCAAAGATTTAAAAAGAAGAGAAAAGAACCCAAGAGGTTCAAAAAGATCTTAGAGGACACATCTTCAAGTAACGCTAGAAAAGGGAGAAAACACCTCTAGAGATAGAAAGAAAGGAAATTTGAAATGAAGAAACATAATTTGATGGGGAAACTCCTCACAGCTACTTTAGCAGCTTCTATGGCAATCAGCCCAGCTATGGCTTACGCTGCAACTACTAATGACGCTCTTTCCGGAACAAAAGGAACAGACAATGCCAGCTCTGAAAAGAATGATTTGAATGACCATGATGTCATTGATAAAGATGCAACTGGTAAAATTACCATTCACAAATACGATTTAACTTCTGCTAAAAACGATGGTATTACTTTCAACTGGTCTGACACAGATCACGACAGTGGTGGAACAGACTCAACAATGACAACAAAAGACGGAACACAAATTAAAATCACAAGTAATGGTAAACAGAATGCAGAAGCTGAGAAAGCTTTAGCCCAGTATGCCATCAAAGGTAATGAGTTCACCTACCTTAGAGTTGGTGATGTAAAAACTCTTAGTGACATCAATGAAGACGACATTAACGGAGACATTGAGTTAATCTATGGAGTTGACACAGACCTCATGGCAATTCTTGGTCTTAAAAAATACGACGCTGCAACAAAAGGTACAGATGGTGTTGCCGTTACACAGGTTGATGGTACAAACTACTTCACAGCACAGCAGATTAGGGTTGCCCTTAAGAATGCTCTTGAAGTTGGAGAGTACACAGGTTCCTACGCAACAGGTGAAGGTGAAGGAACAGGATCCGCTAATGGAGCAGGTAACCGTCTTGATGGTAAGAAAGGTGTTACAGTAACAGATGCCCTTGAAGACTACATTCAGAAAGACGGAGCTGCACACACAAAAGGTACACCAATGACAGAAACAGATGCAACAGGTACAACAAGCGTTGATAATCTTAAACTTGGTCTGTACTTAGTTGTTGAAACTAAAGTACCTGAAAACGTAACAGAAACAGTTAACCCTTGGTTCGTTCAGATTCCAACAACTACAATCGAAGGAACTGAATGGTTCTACAACATTGATTGTTATCCAAAGAATCAGACAGGGCACCCTACTATTAGCAAACAGGTTCGTAATGAATACGGAACACCTGGTCTTAACCACAACAGTGACGGAACTGCTACATACACAACTGGTGATAAAGTGAACAAGCAGGACACTTTAGCCCCGGGAAGAGCTGGTATCGTTACTAACGACGATGGCAAAAAAGGTACTGATTACTCTGCATGGTTAACAGAGGGTAACAAAGAGAAGGACTACGGTTGGCATGATACAACAACAGCTAGTGAAGGTGATGTACTTGGATTCAAACTGGAATCTAAACTTCCTAACATCACAAGCTCCTCCACATACCTCAAACAATACAGATTCCTTGATACACTGTCAGAAGGTCTTGTTTACAATAACGATGCTAAGATCGCTATTTACAACAACAAAGACTACGCTGATGTAAACGACACAACTCATGCTATTGCTGTTTGGACAAAAGGAGATGGTGCTAACTATCAGTTCGAGTGTAAGACAGCAAAAGGTAAAACTAACGGAGCAAACGCTCTTGACATTTACGCAACAGACGCTGGTCTGGATGAGATTAACAAGAAGTACTACGATGGACAGCATTACTTAGTAGTTTACTATACAGCTACACTTGACTCCAGCGCTAAAACAGTTCTCGGTGATGAAGGTAACCCTAATGATGTTTCCCTGATCTGGAAGAGAACGTCTGAAGGATACTACAATACACTTGAAGATAAGAGTATTGTATACTCTTATGGTATTGATTTAGCCAAGGAATTCTCCGACGGAAATACAAAACCAGAAGACTTCAAAGCAGTTAAGTTTGTACTTTATAATGAAACAGAAGATTACTACGTAACAGCAAAACCAGCAGCAGAAGGAAAAGAAGGCCTTTACTTTGTAACAGGTAAATCTGCAGCTAAGACAGGTGCAACAATCTTTAGCCCATCCTCAACAGGTAAATTAGTAGTCAATGGTATCGAAGGTGATGATTACGTTCTCACTGAGGTAGAGACAGCTAAGGGTTACACTTTAGGCCAGAACCAGGTTAAGATCACAATTAATCAGGCCTCAAGAGAAATTACACCTTCTGCAGTTTACCACATGACAGTAGAAAAAGATCATGACGTAGAATACTCCAAAGATGACAAACATCTTACACTTTCTGATGGAACTATTTTAGATTCAAAAGATGAAGGAACAACAGATAAAGACAACATTATCGTTGGACCTCTTACTGCAACAACATCTACAATCGATGGTGTTAAGTCTGATATGTGCAAGTATGGCGAACAGTCTATCGGTGGAGATTTAGCAGGATCTACAAACGTTGACGTTGCTAAAGAATCTGCAAATGCTGATGTGAAAATGAGTATTACTAACCACAAAGGATTTAGCTTACCTAAGACAGGTGATAAAGGTGTTTACGCTGTAACAATCATCGGTATCATCGGTGCTGTAGTTGGATTCTACATCGTTTCCGAAAACAGAAAGAAAAAAGCTAAAGCTAACTAGGCAGGCTAACTGAAGCTTTAATTTGAAACATCACTTAAGTGATAACCAAAACAGTCAAGATAAAATACTCAAAGTATTAAAATAATCTAAGATAGTCCTTGAAACGACAGACTGCTAGGTTTAATTCAGGACAAGTCCGCAATCACGACAGAGATGAGGGACTTGTCTTTAGCCCAGAATCTTAGTCAAGCCACACTTAAGTGAAATGTTTTGGTAAAACAAAAAAGTCACATCTATTAATTTAGGTGTGACTTTTTACATTACTGAGGAAAGGCGATAAGAAAAGAAATGGTAAAAAAGATCCTTACATTTTTGTTCATTGGCGCCAGTCTCGTTCTAATGTTCTATCCATGGATCTCAAACTTTGTAAATCAGAGACAAGCAGACATTACAGTAAATAACTACAAAGAAAAAGAAGAGTCATTGTCTGACAAACAAAAAGAAGAAATGTGGAAAAAGGCTATGATGTACAATGCAGATTTAGCTAAGAATCAAGTAGAACTTACTGACCCTTTCGTGGAATCCAAAGATGCCATCAAGCATGGCCTTACCTACGAAAATTTACTTAACATTGATGGAACAGGAATGATGTCTTCAATAGAAATTCCATGCATCGGTGTTAATTTACCAGTATTCCACGGTACAGCAGCAGACACCCTAGAAAGAGGTGTAGGTCACCTAGAAGGTTCATCACTACCAGTTGGTGGCAAATCAACCCATGCGGTTCTCACCGGTCACACGGGTCTTAACAATGCAAAGCTCTTCACAGATTTAACCGAGGTAAGAGAAGGAGACTTGTTCTTCATTAACACCTTAGGAAAGACTTTAGCATACAGAGTAATAAACATAGAAGTAGTTCTCCCAGAAGAGACACAAGATTTACTGATTCAAAGGGGAAGAGATTTAGCCACGTTAATTACGTGTACCCCATACGGAGTTAACTCTCACCGTTTATTCGTAACAGGGATAAGAACTAAATACTCTCCAAAAGATAAGGAAAGAGCTAAAGACGACAGGGGAAGCGGTTCGCAGTGGAAGAGAGAATACTTGAAAGCAGCACTCATTGGACTCGCTATCGCTTTAGCCATAGTAGCTTTACTCAAGGGCTTTAGCAAAGCAAGAGAACATCTCGCCAAGTAGTCTAAGATCTAAGATGGCAGGGGCGACAGCACCGAATCTTAGTTTTTAGTTAAGTAATCCCCACACCACCAACTCAGATCCAAAGGAGTGATTGATTGAAAATAATAGTAAAACTTTTTGGACTGCTGTGTATTGCGGGAGGAATTGCATTGTTTTCATCTCCGATGATTGCAACCGAGAACATTAAGCAAGAAACAAAACAATACATTACACAGTTCAAACAAAAAGAAGAGAAGAACAAAGTAAATAAGGAGGATGATCCTCGTTACCTAGAAATAGAAGAGTACAACGAAAAGATCTACGAAAATCACCAAAAAGATTTCAGAGATGTCAATAGCTATCAATCCTCTCCAATCTCTCTCAAAGGCTTCAAAGATGGTAAATTTGGTTACATTAAGATACCAAAGATGAACGTTAAACTACCACTGTACGTTGGTGCTAGCGATTCCCATTTAGCCAGTGGAGCAGCTATTTTAGGACAGACCTCAATCCCAGTCGGAGAGATAGACACCAATAGTGTTATTGCAGGGCATCGTGGTTACCAAGGCGCTCCATTCTTCAGAGAAATAGAAAAACTGGACAAAGGGGATACAATAACAATAGTAAATCCATGGGACACCTTAGAATACGAGGTAACAGGGATTGATGTAATAAGTCCTTTCAACACTGATGCTGTAATGATTCAAGAAGGGAGAGACATGATCACATTAGTCACGTGTCACCCATACCGTAGCGGAGGTAAATACAGATACATCGTATACTGTACAAGAAAAGGAACAAAACCTTCAAGAAAAGGGAATGAGAGCTATCAATTATTAAAGACCTCAACCCAAGACATTAACAACGAAGATAATGTCAGACGTGGTGGAGCATTGCTGTTGGCTTTTCTTTTCCTGAGTGCTTTAGCCCAGGAAATCAAATCCTTCATACAGGAGAGTAGATACAAGAAGAGATCAAAGCAACTCTAATCCAGAGAACACCTTCAAATTCTACTACAGCATTAAACTCTTGAATAATCGTCAGCAAAAGTGTTGAAGAGTTACATACATTAAAGAACAGAGGAGATGAGTTTCATCGCTCATCTTTTCTTTTGAGAAAACCGTTCTCACAATAAACAACAGAGGTGATAGCATGAAAAGAAAAGAAGTAATAACTACAGTGAAAAAGATGGTAGTGTGCTTGGCAATACCTTTAACAATGTCTTTGACGTGTGGAAGTACGACAGCTCTTGCACAGACCACTCCTAAAAGCGAAGCGGTCAATTTAGCACAGACCACCAAAAAGAATTCTAAAAAGAAGAAATTAAATAAGAAGTCTAAGTCTGCTTTAGCCAAGAAGAAATTAAAGAAGAAATCAAAACGCATTTCAAAGATAAGAATCAAAGGCAAAGCAGCAGACAACCACAACAAATTAAAATTAGATTCAAACAATAACCTTGTAATCCTAAAAGGACCATACAAAGACTGTAAACTAAAAACAAACAGTAAAAAGATTAAACTCAACTACTGGGGATTTAGTCCAGCAAACAGCCGATGGGAAATCATCACAAAGAAATCAGGAAAAGCTAAGATAAAAGTAATCAAGAATGGGAAAACAATCAAAGAGTTTAAGGTAATTGTCAAAAAGCCTAGAATAAGTGCAAAGACGACTAAAAACAGTGTAAACCTTAAATTAAAGAATGTTGGTAATCGTTACGGTGTTACACTCCACAATATCAAATGGGTTTTCACACCTGTTAACACAGAGCAGGATAGCAACACAGCTCCAGAGATCCCAAAGACTCCAAGTAACTCCGACACCACTAAAAACGACCAAAACACATCCACAGAGGTCCCAGACAACTCCAACACAACCACAACACCTGGCACTACAACTCCAGAGTCTCCAGACAACTCTGACACTACAATCGTAGAAGGAAGCACAGCGATCACTTTAGCACAGTCCGTTGCTACTACAGCACCAAGTCCAATCACAAACAGACAACGCAGTGCCAAAGTGACCATAATCAAACCAGGTACATACAGAGTACAGGCTACACTTCTAGGAAAGACCTACACTCTAAACAAAACAGTAACAGTACCAGAGATAGATTACAGTACAAGATGGTAAGGCTTAACAGCACAGGACAAAAGAGCGCAAT
>UMJB01064525.1_pt1 | contig 27803 bp, 20 predicted proteins | sample 1965961 | NCBI WGS metagenome assembly UMJB01 (sample SAMEA4836139, study PRJEB28245) | human gut metagenome | biome: gut microbiome; material: fecal sample | place: Denmark | collected 2008
CAGACTTTTTCTACAAACTCGGCTATTGCTTCGTCTTGTGCAAAATCACAAATCCAACCTCAAAACTTGGTTGTTTTTAACTAAAAATCAAACTCATCTATTTACTTTTTTGTGGATATGGTGTATAATAAAAATCAGTTTAAGATTAGAATGACAACGGAAGGTGTATATTATGGCAGCTTACAGTGCAAATGATACCGGCATACTGCTTGAAAGCGGTACTAACGAGCTGGAGCTTTTAGAATTTAATGTATGCGGAAATTCCTATGGCATAAACATTGCCAAGGTCCGTGAAATAATGATGGAACAGGAGCTTGTTCCGATGCCTCAGGCACCCGATGAGATAGAGGGCGTATTTATGCCCCGTGACAAGCTGATTACCGTTATCGACTTACATAAGGTGTTAGGCACCGAAAAGCCTGAGAACGCAAGAGGATTATTCATAATCTGCGAGTTCAACGGAATGGATGTAGGCTTTCACGTTACGGCGGTGCAGGGCATACAGCGTATAGGCTGGACAGCTATCGAAAAGCCCCCTCAGGTTTCGGGCGATTCGACTACCGGCATAGCTACCGGTATAGCAAAGGTCGACGGAAAGATTCTTGTTATCCTTGACTTTGAGAAGATAGTAAGCGATATAAACAAGGCGGCAGGACTTGATCTCAAGGGTGCCGAAAATGCAAAGGCTACGGCAGTGACAGCTGAAAAGCATATCGTAATAGTCGAGGATTCGCAGTTCCTCAACAAGATGATAGTAAACAGTCTCTCGGATATAGGCTTTAAGGAAATCCGCTCTTTCCCCAACGGAAAAGAGGCGTGGGACTACATATCTCAGTTTTCGGGCTACAACGGCGATGTTACAAATTGCGTAGCCGCAGTTATAACCGATATTGAGATGCCCCAGATGGACGGACACCACCTTACAAAGCTCATAAAATCCGACCCCACACTTAAAAAGATACCCGTTTTCCTGTTCTCCTCGCTCATAAACGAGCAGATGTATCAGAAGGGACTTTCAGTAGGTGCGGACGAACAGTTCTCAAAGCCTCAGATAGGTATGCTTATCGAGCGGCTTATTCAGATACTGAGCTGATAATTTTTTGCTTATTCGCTGTTTGCCTTTTGCTACCGGCAACAGTTGAATATCTGATTTTCATTTTTATTCCTTACTTAAGTTTGTTTCGTTTTATTTGAATTTTACCGGCAGAAGTAACATTCTGCCGTCATTTTTTTGTTCTGCGGCTTTATATGCTTGAAGTTAAGGCGGATATGTGATAATATATATTAATAAGATTACGATTGCAGAGAAAGGAATGACGCTTTTGAGGATAGTATCTCTGTCCGACGATGAAACAGCCGATTCAAAGCTGTTTTCCGAGCACGGAATATGCCTTTATATCGAACACGGCAGGAACATAATTCTTTTCGGCACGGGAGCGTCTGCTCTGTATCTCAGCAACGCAGAGCGTCTTGGCATACCTGCGGATAAGGCGGATACGCTTATAATCCCCGTAAACAGCGATGATTGCACGGGCGGCGTTGAAACAGCGGTGCGAAAGAACAGAAATATACGCATTTTTATAAGAGAGGACGAAGCTGCTGATTGTGCCGTGAAGGAAAAACTGCTCAGAGTACGAAGCGGACTTCCTCAATCGTTCTACAGAAGCGACAGATACAACACGTTCCGTTTTGAACGCTTCACAGAGGTATGCAAGGACTTCTATCTTGTCGCCGCAGAAAAGAAGGATAAGGCCGCCGAAGCCGACAGGCATTTTTATATAAGGAAAAAGGGCTTTTATGTGCCGGACGATTTTTCGGGAGAATGCTTTGCCGTATGTTTCCCCGGCAGAAGACGTGACGGCTTCGTGCTGATAACAGGCGGTGCGTATACGGGCATCGCAGGTATGATAAATACGGCGAAAAGGCTGTGGGACGCTCCGGTTTTGTCTGTAGTCGGCTGCTTTGCCTATACAAACAGGCTCGGAAAACAGACCGTACAGCAAAGTCACATAGCAAAGTCGGCAGATGAGCTGTCAGGGCTTCGCACAGGCAGTATATACACCTGCCATAACACAGGAAGAAAAGGCTATGAAATAATGAAGGATATACTCGGTGACAGGTTGCAGTACCTGCGTGCCGGAGAGGAGTTGAATTTTTAATGAACGTACTGGTAGTCGGTTGCGGTAAGGTAGGTTCACGTCTTGCAAACACGCTGTGCGATGAGGGCATAGACGTTTCGGTAATAGCAAGGACGGCGGCGGAAGCGGATAAAATGCTTGAGCCTGATTTCAAGGGCAGTCTTTTATGCGGAGTGCCGATAGATCAGGATAATCTCAAAAAGGCGGGCATTGAAAGCTGTGATGTCGTATGCGCCGTTACGGACGATGACAACACCAACATAATGGTGTCACAGCTTGCAAAGGAGGTTTACGGAGTAAAGAAGGTCGTCAGCCGTATCCTTGACCCCGAAAGAGGAGATATATTCGCCCATTTCGGACTTGAAACGGTCTGCCCGACAAAGCTCACAGTTGAAGCGATATGCTCTGCGATAAAGCCTATGCTGGAAGAAAAATACGTCAGCTTCGGCTCGCATATGGTGCGTTTCACCACAATGGAGATACCTAAGGAATTTATCGGAATGACCCCCGTTGACATAGAATATGAGGAGAACGAAACGCTGTATGCGATAATCAGGGCAGACAGCACGATGGAAATAGTGAATAATTATAACGTTGTTATGAGAGAGGGCGACAAGCTGATATTCTCAAAAGCCATCTGACATAAACAACAGAAAGGATCTGTAAAATGCACTCGCTTATAATAGGCGGCGGAAAGATAGGCTACTATCTGACCAAAGTTCTTATTGAAAAGGGATACGATGTATCCGTTGTTGAAAAGGAAAAGGATGCCTGCCAGAAGTTTGCAAACGACCTTAACATAACCGTAATAAAGGGTGACGGCACAAGCGTTTCCGTGCTTGAACAGGCGGGAGTTGCCGATGCCGACAGCGTTATTGCCGTGACAGGACGTGACGAAGACAACCTTGTTGCCTGCCAGCTTGCAAAAAGGCTCTATCAGGTGAAAAAGACCATAGCAAAGGTAAACAACCCCAAAAACGTTGAGGCACTGAAGAAGCTTGGCGTAGATATAGTTGTAAGCTCTACCGATAACATTACAGGTCAGCTTGAGCGTGAGATAGACAGCGGCAAGATAAAGGAGCTTCTTCCTCTCGGCGCAGGAAATGCAGGCGTTTTCGAGATAGTTCTTGATGACAGCTTCACGCTTCAGAACGTTCCGCTTATGGAAATGGAAATACCGCTGACGCTCAATATTATTTCTATTATCCGCAATGAAACCGAGCTGATAATCCCAAGAGGTCATACCACGCTTGAGATAGGCGACAAGCTGATGATATTATCCAAAATCAAGGACAAGAACGACATTTTCAAAGCGCTTAAGATAAAAGCGTGACGTGTATGTAACACGCATTTTGTCAATTATCAGTAAATAAATCCTCAATAGGAAAGATTTTATTGTGAAACTGCATAAAATCGGCAATTGATTTTAGTGCAATTTCACTTTATTATTTACAAAATATTTTATTCAGCCTTGAATAAGGATACTGTATGTTGTATAATTAGACTGTAAGAAAATCGGACCGGAAGAAAGGGAAAAATTTATATGACTTCACCGTTTACAGAAAATGAAATAACCCGTAAGCTGACGGAGGTGCTGGAGTACGACTTCAGAGTATCCCCCGCAGAAGCAAATCACACCCAGATTTACAAGGCTTTATCAAAGATAGTGGTAAACTACCTTAAGGAAAAGCGCTCGATGTTCATGACCGACTGCAACTCAAAGGGCAGAAAGCAGGTCTATTATCTTTCAATGGAATTCCTTATGGGACGTTCGTTAAAGACAAACCTCTACAACCTCGGTATGCAGGACGAAGTGGCAAAGGCACTCAAGAAGCTCGATGTAAAGATTGAACATATCTATGAGGAAGAACCCGATGCGGGACTCGGTAACGGCGGTCTTGGCAGACTTGCCGCCTGCTACCTTGACGGACTTGCAACCTGCGCATTCCCCGCAACAGGCTACTCTATCCTCTACGAATACGGTATCTTCAAGCAGAAAATCATAGACGGCTGGCAGACAGAGCTTCCCGATGACTGGCTGCCCGGCGGCAGAGCGTGGCTCGTACCCGTACCCGATCAGGCTATAGAGGTTCATTTTGACGGCGAGATTTACGAGAAGTGGGAGCAGAACTACCACAGCGTAAATCACGTTAACTATAAGACAGTAAATGCAGTACCCTATGATATGTATGTATCCGGCTATGACAGCAAGGGCGTTTCAAAGCTCCGTCTTTGGAGTGCCGAGAGTATGTCGTTTGATATGAATATGTTCAATCAGGGTGACTATGCAAAGGCTATCGGTGCAAATAATATCGCACACTCACTGACAAAGGTACTTTACCCCAACGATAATCACCTTGAGGGTAAGGCTCTTCGTCTGCGTCAGCAGTATTTTATGAGCGCCGCTTCCGTAGGCGATATTGTAATGCGTCATATGAACGTTTACGGTACTCTTGAAAACCTTCACGAAAAGGTAGCTATCCATATAAATGATACACACCCCACACTCGCTATCCCCGAGCTTATGAGAATACTGCTCGATGACTGCGGTTATGACTGGGATAAGGCGTGGAACATCATCACAAATACATTCGATTATACAAACCATACGGTTATGGCAGAAGCGCTTGAAACGTGGGATGTCGATCTTATGCAGAGAATACTCCCCAGAATCTACGCTATCATAGTTGAAATAAACAACCGTTATTGCGCTCATCTTATGGAAGTGACCGGCGGCGACAGCGAGAAGGTAACAAGAATGTCCATCATTCTTGACAACCGTGTAAAGATGGCTAACCTCTGCTGTGCGGCAAGCAGTTCTGTAAACGGCGTTTCTAAGCTTCACTCCGAAATCATCAAGGACAGCGTATTCCACGACCAGTATACTGTTAATCCCGATGCCTTCAAGAACGTTACAAACGGTATCGCATACCGCCGTTGGTTACTCGCAAGCAATCAGGGACTTACAAACCTCCTTACCGAGTGCATAGGCGACGGCTTCAAGAAGGATGCGTCAAAGCTTGCAGATTTCAAGAAGTTCGCAACGGATAAGTCGGTGCTTGATAAGCTCGCCGCTGTAAAGCTGGCTAACAAGCAGGCTTTCGCAAAGTATGTATACAACACCACAGGCACTAAGCTCAACTGCAACGGTATTTTCGATGTACAGGTAAAGCGTCTGCACGAATACAAGCGTCAGCAGCTTAACGCTATGAACATTATCGCAGACTACATTTATCTGCTCAACAATCCCAATGCGGACTTTGTACCCAAGACCTATATCTTCGCTTCAAAGGCGGCGCCCGGCTATTATATGGCTAAGCAGATAATCAAGATGATCTGGTGCATAGGCGAAGAGCTTAAGAAGAACCCCAAGCTGAATGAAAAGCTTGCTGTTGTATTCCTTGAAGATTACAAGGTAACACTGTCAGAGATACTTATGCCCGCAAGTGAAATTTCTGAGCAGATTTCTCTCGCAGGAACAGAGGCTTCCGGTACAGGTAATATGAAGCTGATGCTCAACGGTGCTCTTACAATGGGTACCTATGACGGCGCAAACGTTGAGATACACGAAGCGGTAGGCGATGACAACATCTTCATTTTCGGTATGTCAACTCCCGAAGTAAATCAGCTCAAGGCTGAGGGATATAACCCCGAAAAGATATACAACTCACACGCAGTTATCAAGAGCGTCCTCGAAAAGATGTACAAGGGTATAAACGGTGCAACATTCGAGGAAGTAGCAAATTCACTGCGTCACGCAGACAGATATATGTGCTTTGCCGATTTCGACAGCTACAGAGGAACACAGGCAAAGGCAAGCGAAACCTATAAGGATAAGTACCTCTGGAACAAGATGTCGCTTATAAATATCGCATCTGCAGGCATATTCTCGGCTGACCGTGCCGTTACAGATTATGCCCGTGACATCTGGAAGTTAATTTAACAGACAGTAGCCCGAGATAATAAAAAAAGTCCGTTGCAACCAACGGACTTTTTCGGGTATATATAACCACCCTCCGATTTTAATCCGAAAGGAATGTTTTTTAATGGATACTCCGATATTCGACTGCTTCGACTTAAACTATAAAAGCCCGTTCGGAGCAATACGACAGTATCAGCCCAGCACATTCTCCCTGCGTTTCCCGAAGGAATGGAACGTCACCGACCCTACTCTTGTAATGTTCCGTCCCGGCGAAAAGGAGCGCTTCATACCGCTTGACATTACCGATACGACCACCGAATGCAACGTGTTTACCTGTAATTTCAACCCCTTGCATAAAGGTCTGCACCACTATTATTTCTTTTTGATGATAGACGGCAACAGGAGATATGTAAAGCGCAGCGGAGCAAGGCTCGGCGTTCTTGATAACGGAGATCTGTTCCAGCTTACTGTTTTTGACAAGGATATGGCGGCTCCCGACTGGATAAAGGGCGGAATTATGTATCAGATATTCCCCGACAGATTCTGCCGAAGCGGAGAAAAGCACGAAAACGTTCCTACAGACAGAATAATCCACGAAAACTGGGAGGATACCCCGTTCTTCCGTCCGGACGACAGAGGAATTATCCGCAACAACGATTATTTTGCAGGAGATTTCAAAGGCATAGAAAGCAAGCTCCCTTATCTTCAGAGTTTAGGCGTTACCTGCATTTATCTCAACCCTGTTTTCGAGTCGCACGAAAATCATCGCTATTCGACCGCCTGCTATGAGCATATCGATCCTATGCTCGGCACGGACGAGGACTTTGAGCATCTGTGCAAACAGGCTAAAACATACGGTATAGACATTATTCTTGACGGCGTGTTCTCGCATACGGGCGCAGACAGCATCTATTTCAACAAGTTCGGCAGATACGGAGATCACGAGGGCGCATACAGAGATCCCGACAGCAAATATAAAAACTGGTACTGCTTCTCACGCTATCCTTTCGATTATGAATCATGGTGGGGCATTACCACACTTCCCAATGTAAATGAGAACAACCCCGACTACACAGAATATATCTGCGGTGAAAACGGTATATTACAGCGCTGGATAGACAAGGGTGCAAGAGGCTGGCGACTTGACGTTGCCGATGAGCTTCCCGATGAATTCCTTGACAATCTCAATAAGGCGGTAAAAGCCAAGGGCAACGACAAGGTCATCTACGGCGAGGTATGGGAGGATGCGTCCAACAAGGAGAGCTACGGTGTCCGCAGACGTTATCTCATAGGCGGTCAGCTTGACAGCGTTATGAACTATCCTTTCAAGGAAGCTATCATAAATTACTGCAAGTACGGTGATGCAAGAGGCTTTGAGGACGGTGTAATGACGATACTTGAGCATTACCCCAAGCCCAGTGCCGATATGCTGATGAACTTCCTGTCAACTCACGATACCGAGCGTATCCTGACAAGACTTGCCGGCGAGGATGTAGGCTGGCACGACAGAGAATGGCAGGCTGAACGCTACCTTTCACCCGAACAGTACGTTTACGGCCTTTCACTGCTTAAATGCGCTATGGTACTGCAATTCTTTCTGCCCGGTGTGCCGTGCATATATTACGGCGATGAAGCAGGTCTTGAGGGCTATAAGGACCCGTTCAACAGACGCTGTTACCCGTGGGGCAAAGAGAATATAGATATGATAGACTTCACAAAACAGCTTGCCGGGATAAGAAAGGCAAGCAAGGCGTTCGCTCAGGGCGAAATGAAGTTTTTAAGCTGTACACCTGAGGAATGTGTATTTGCAAGAATTGACAAGCTAAACCGTGAGGCGGCCGTTATATTCCTGAACAAGTCGAAATATCCTAAGACGTTTAAGCTCGACGACTATATGAAGGACGAATATACCGACCCGAAATTCCTCAGAAAGCCTCACGAGAGCGAAGAAAAGACGATAAAGCTCTCTCCGTTTGATTACGGTGTGCTTGTATGCAGTATATAAATAAGTTTAATTATTAAAATCTATATTTTCCCAATTGGGGTTTGGGGCGTAGCCCCAAGCAGGGTGAGGGCGGCAGCCCCACACTTAGCCCCTTCCCGTGGGGAAGGGGTTTGGGGTTAGGGATAATAGATTTGCAGTTTATTTAAAAACAAACTTAAACAATGACTATGATTTCTCACAAATTGAAGTTAAAATATTTGCTTGTTTTTTTACACACGATAGTGTATAATCTATTTGTAACCACTATGTGACGTCTGCCCTCAGGCAGAACGGAAAGGAAAGAAAAATGGGAAAAGCATTGATAATAGGTGCCGGCGGTGTTGCCGGAGTAGTAGTCCATAAGTGCTGTCAGAACAGCGAGGTTTTCACTGAGATCTGCATTGCCAGCCGTACAAAGTCAAAGTGCGATGCGCTGAAAAAGCAGGTAGAGGAAAAGGGTACAAAGACTAAGGTAACGACCGCACAGGTAGACGCAGACAGCGTTCCTCAGCTTGTTGAGCTTATAAATAAGGAAAAGCCCGACATTGTCATAAACGTTGCGCTTCCTTATCAGGATCTTACAATAATGGACGCCTGCCTTGAAACAAAGACAGACTATGTTGATACTGCAAACTATGAGCATCCCGACACGGCAAAGTTTGAGTACAAGTATCAGTGGGCATACAGAGAAAAGTTTGAAAAGGCGGGCATCACCGCACTTCTCGGAAGCGGATTCGACCCCGGTGTAACCGGTGTATTCTGCGCCTATGCCCAGAAGCATTACTTTGACGAGATTAATTATATTGATATTCTCGACTGCAACGGCGGCGACCACGGTTACCCGTTTGCGACAAACTTCAACCCCGAGATAAATATCCGTGAGGTATCCGCAAAGGGCAGTTATATCGAGGACGGCAAGTGGGTAGAAACCGAGCCTATGGAGATAAAGAGAGAGTACAACTTTGAGCAGGTCGGCAAGAAGGATATGTACCTTCTGCACCACGAGGAGCTTGAATCGCTCGCACTCAATATCAAGGGTATCAAGCGTATCCGTTTCTTTATGACATTCGGACAGAGCTACCTCACACATCTGAAGTGCCTCGAAGATGTCGGTATGACATCTATCAAGCCCATTATGTACGAGGGCAGAGAGATAGTACCGCTCCAGTTCCTTAAGGCAGTTTTACCCGACCCTGCATCGCTCGGCCCCAGAACAGTCGGCAAGACCAATATCGGCTGTATCTGCATAGGTAAGAAGGATGGCAAGGAAGTACACTACAAGGTTTACAACTGTTGCGATCATCAGGAATGCTACAAGGAGGTCGGCTCGCAGGCTATCAGCTACACGACCGGCGTTCCTGCTATGATAGGAGCAATGATGGTAATGACAGGCAAGTGGAAGAAGCCCGGCGTTTATAACATCGAGGAATTCGATCCCGATCCGTTTATGGACGCACTGAACAAGTGGGGACTTCCGTGGCACGAAACATTTGACCCCGAGCTTGTAGACTGATCCAGTAACCGAATACTATGCCCGTCACGCTTTGCGTGACGGGCTTTCTATTTATTCAGCATATTGCCCGGAAGCGAAACCACCGCCTTTGATTTCGGCACGGCAAGCCCCGTCAGCAGCACGGCATTCTTGATCATTCCCTCCCCGAATCTTTTGCGTATATCCCTGATACAGCCATCTGCCTTTTCCATTTTTTCAAGCCTTATCGTATCGTTGAAAAAGCTGTTCTGTATCACCGCACCGCCGTCCACAAGAGAAAATGCGGTTACCGTAAGCGACCGCACAGGATTTACCCAATCGTAATTGTCGCAGAACAGCCTGTATGCCGTATCCGCAATTATCATCGGCGAGCGTGTCGCTGTCGGAAGCTCCGTCTGCCACTCCCTGTTTCTGAGAATGCTCGACCTTGCGTTCACACAAACCTTAGTCGCATACTTATTTTGAAGCGTCAGCCTTTTCCCTATATCCTGAGCCAGCTCAAGAAGCAACGGCTTTGCGTCTTCGCACCGTGTTATATCCGCCGTGGTCGTCACGCCGTGCCCCACGCTTTTTGCTGGCATCGAAAAATCAGCAGGCATAACCTGCGAGTTATCCGTTCCGTTAGCGTAGCATCTTAGCATATATCCGTTCTTGCCAAGCACCTTTGTTATCCACTGAGTGTCGCACTGCGCAAGCTCACCCAGTGTATATATCCCGTAATCGTTCAGCTTTGCGGTAGTCGCTCTGCCTGCCCCTATCATATCGCTGAGCGGAAGATTCCATATCTTCTCACGGAACGTTTCTCTCGGTATCACCGTCACCGCATCCGGCTTTTTCATATCGCTTCCGAGCTTTGCAAACACCTTGTTGAACGATACCCCGACCGATATGGTAAGCCCAAGCTCCTCCTTTACGGTACGCCTTATCTCGTCTGCAACCTTTTCAGGTGCGCCGAACAGCCTTCTCGTACCGCTTATATCAAGCCAGCATTCGTCCATTCCGAACGGCTCGATAAGATCCGTATACCGCTCGTATATCTTCCTTGCAAGCCTGCTGTACCTGAGATATTCCTCAAAGTGCGGCGGTACGATAACAAGCCCCCTGCACTTTGATTTTGCCGATGCCACCGTTTCCGCCGTCTTTACTCCCTGCGCCTTTGCAAGTTCGTTTTTCGCAAGCACTATTCCGTGCCGTTCCTCGACAGAGCCGCACACTGCCACAGGATATTTCTTAAGCTCCGGATTCAGCTTGCATTCAACCGACGCAAAGAAATTGTTCATATCGCAGTGAAGTATATCACGTTCCATTTTGTCGCCTCTTATTTGTTTTGCTTGACACGATACGCAATCTATGGTATCATAAATACGCAATTAAATTTCTAATCAAGATTATACGCAATTATCTTGCGTTTGTCAAGAGAAAAATGCAACGTATTTGCATGTTTTTGAATTTTACGGAGGATACGATTATGATTGAACGTTATGATGTCAACGAAGAATGGGCGCATTGCGGAATTATCAAAGCAGGCGATTTCTGTTTTCTCAATTACTGTGTAGGAAATGTCGGCGGAAGTATCGAACAGCAGGTAAACGGCGCATTTGACGAGATGGAAAAGCGTCTTGCACTTGTCGGACTTACACTTGAAAACGTCGTGCAGATGGATTGCCTGTTCAGGGATATATGGGATATTCCCGTCATGGAAAAGGTAATAAAGGAGCGTTTCGGCGGCAAATATCCTGTCCGTAAATCAATACAGACCGAGTTTGCCCATTTCGGCGGAGAAAACGGGCTTAAATTTCAGGCAGACGCCGTAGCATACTGCAAGTAAAGGAGTAATTATGAAATTCTGTGATAAAGTAAAGAAAGAGCGCCGTGCAAAAGGGCTTACACAACAGCAGTTTGCTGATATGCTCGGTGTATCGCTGAGAACCATAACGAACTATGAAAAGGGCGAAAGCTACCCAAAACAGCGTGAAATATACGGAAAAATGGCTGAGATACTCGGCGTTGACATTAATTATCTGCTTACCGAGAACGAGGAATTCTACATAAGAGCAAACGAAAAGTACGGCGCTACAGGCGCACAGCAGGCGAAAGCACTGATGTAGGAGGTAACCGGACTTTTTGCAGGCGGAGAGCTTGACCAGGATGATATGGACGAGATGATGAAGGCCATACAGGACGCCTACTGGATAGCGAAAGAGAAGAACAGAAAATATGTGTCAAAGCGGAAAGAGCACGAATGTTAAGCTGTTTTAACGAGGCGGTCAACGAGGCTGATGAGCTGATAGCCATTTACGGCAGATGCTCTCCGAAAAGGCTTGCACGGGAGCTTGATATAGAGGTTCTCGAAAGGGATTTTTCAAAGCAGAAAGGCGCATACAAGCTGATACTGAAAAACCCGTTCATCTTTATAAAGCGTGACCTTTGCGACAGTATGAAAAAAATCGTCCTGATGCACGAGATCGGTCACGACAGGCTCCATAGGGATAAGGCCGACGATTGTGGCGGCTTTGCCGAATATGACATATTCGATATGTGCGATCGTTCTATGGAGTATGAAGCAAATCTCTTTGCGGCACAGTTTCTTATATCGGATGAAGAGCTTTACGATTGCATAAATTGCGGCTTCGATATTGACAAAACTGCGGCGGCACTCTGCACCGACCGTAATCTTGTTGCGCTCAAGGTCGATATTCTGAAAAAGCAGGGTGTGAAGCTGCGCTCCCAGCTTCACAACAATAAATTTCTTGCAGGTGACTGAGAATGAGGCTTTTATGAACAAATTACTTACACGCTTCAAGGCAAGCGAACACGGCGGCGAATACCTTATGCGTTTCATTTCTGCGTGGCTGTGTTCGCTCGTTTTGATATTGCTTTTCAGACCGGTAAAAGAGGTATTTAACAAGGAATACGCAGGCGAAGCTCCGTATCTGTTGATTATCCTATTTTTCACAGTATTCTACGGCTTACTTACCGTGTTGCGTTTTATTCCAAAGCTCAGAGATATGAAAACCGACTGTGCCGCATTGCTTATATCGACCGCACAGTTTACAGTTGCTTATGCTGTGGTTATGTTCCGTGAAAAAGGTACGAATATTGATTTTTTTCTCGGAGTTGTCCTGTTTATAGCCCTCGCTGTATGGTATACTGTAGGAAAGCAAAGGATAAGGCTTCCGAAATTCACAAAGAAATGCTGGATAGCGGTTCTTGCGATCTCCGCCGTGTTTATGCTTGTGTTCACAGCACTTGCAATGTCACTGCGGTATTATAAGCTGTGTACACCGTGCTTTGACTTCGGCATATTCACGCAGATGTTCGAGAATATGAAGGACGGGCTTGGACCTGTCACAACAGTCGAACGTAATTATGAGCTGTCACACTTTGCGGTGCATTTTTCTCCTGCGTATTATCTGATGCTGCCGTTCTATACGCTTTTTCCGCATCCGGTAACATTACAGATACTGCAGGGAATATTCGTTACAAGCGGAATTATCCCCGTGTTCCTTATCGCAAGAAAATACGGCTTTTCGCTTATACATTCCTCGCTTTTTTCAGCGATATATGCCTTATATCCGGCATTCACAGGCGGTTGCAGCTACGACATTCACGAAAACTGTATGCTTCCTGCGTTCCTGCTGTGGCTGATATGGGCGACAGAACGTGAAAAAACGATACCGATGCTTGTCTTTGCACTGCTGACGCTTCTTGTAAAAGAAGATGCCGCCGTGTATGTTGCGGTAATCGGACTTTATCTTCTGCTGTCCGACCGCAGTAAAAGGACAAGGACGCTCGGTGCCGTGATTTTCGGAGCGGCCTGCGTTTATTTCTTTGCAGTCTGCGCTTATCTCAATAACAGCGGGCTGGGGATTATGGAATGGCGGTACAAGGACTATATGTACCGAGGCGGTGCGCTTATCACGTCATTGGTTGTTACGGCGTTTACAAATCCGGGTTACATTCTGTCAAATCTGTTCACGGGCGAAAAGCTGACCTTTACAGTGCAGACGCTCGGCGTACTCGGCGGTATACCGCTTGTAAGCAGGAAGATAGCACGTTATATATTACTGATACCGTTTGTACTGGTAAATCTTATGCCGACCTATCCGTATCAGCACTCGATTTATTTCCAGTACGTTTTCGGCTCGTGCGTTCTTGTTATCTGGCTTTTCATAATGAATATGTCGGAGCTGTCATATAACAGGGCGAGATGCTTTACTGTGTTTTCACTTATTGCCTGTGCGGTTATGTTTGTGTCAACAATGACAGGCTACCTGAACAATTTCTATGATAACGACTATGAGGCACACGGTGCAGTCATATCCTATCTTGAACAGCTTCCCGACAACGAAAACGAGAGCATCACAGCGAACACGTTCTTTATCGCTCCGCTGTATAAGCAAAAAGAGCTTTATACGATAAATGACCGTGATGTGCCGACAGACGAATCCGCACCGCTTGCCGATATTGTTTTACTTGACAGGACAAACGTAAAGTTTGAAACCAATTACAATTATTTCACCTCGCTCGGAATGAAAGAGGTAACGATAGAGGACAAAAGAGTCGCAAGCCTTGTATGCAGACTTGAATTATAAATTTTTTCACGAAAGGACTAAGGAAATATGCAGGAAATAAGATGCCCGAAATGTAATGAGGTCTTTCAGGTGGATGACAGCGGTTATTCACAGATAGTTCAGCAGGTAAGAGATAAGGAATTCAAAAAAGAAGCGGCACGCAGAGCAGAGGAGCTTGAAAAGGCGAAGAACAGCGAGCTTAAAATAATCGAGATGGAGTATGAAAAGAAGCTGGAATCGGCTCTTTCGGAAAAGTCGGACGATATTACGGATAAGGAAAAAAGAATAACCGAGCTTGAAGCAAGGCTTGAAAACATAGAAAACGAAAAACAGCTTGCCGTTGCAACTGCTGTCAGAGAGCGTGAAAACAGCTTCAGCGAGGAAAGCCGCAAGGCACAGAAGGCTATCAGCGATAAGGATATAGAAATTGCCGAGCTTACAGCAAAGCTGAATCAGGCGGATAGCGAAAGAGCTTTCGCCGTTGACAAGGCAAACAGTGAAAAGAATGCTGAGCTGAGCGAAAAAGAGAGCCTTATAAAACAGCTTGAATTACAGCTTCAGCAGGCACAGAGCTTACAGCAGGCGGCTATTGACAAGGTAAGCAGTGAAAACGCACTTGCCATCGCAAAAAAGGATAACGAAATAAACGAGCTTAACAGCAAGCTTCAGAGCAAGGATAACGAGGCAGAGCTCAGATGCAGGGCGATAGAAGAAAAGTACGCTATTGAGCTTAAAAACAAGGACGAGCTGATAGAGCAGTACAAGGACTTCAAGGCAAGACTGTCAACGAAAATGGTGGGCGAAACCCTTGAACAGCATTGCCTGACGCAGTTCAATTCTCTCAGAATGTCGGCATTTCCCAATGCCTATTTTGAAAAGGATAACGATGCAAGGAGCGGCAGCAAGGGCGATTTCATTTTCAGAGAATCGTCAGAGGACGGTATAGAATTCATCTCAATTATGTTCGAGATGAAGAATGAGATGGACACCACCGCCACAAAGCATAAGAACGAGGACTTCTTCAAGGAGCTTGACAAGGACAGGAATGAAAAGGGCTGCGAATATGCCGTTCTCGTTTCAATGCTCGAAGCCGATAACGAGTTCTATAACGCAGGCATAGTCGATGTTTCATATAAGTACCCCAAGATGTACGTTATCCGTCCGCAGTTCTTTATTCCGCTTATCTCTCTGCTGAGAAACGCCGCAAGAAACAGCCTTGAATATAAGCGTGAGCTTGCTATGGCAAAGGCTCAGCAGGTTGACCTTACTAATTTCGAGAAAAATATAACCGACTTCAAAACGGCGTTTTCAAGAAATTATCAGCTTGCCAGCGATAAGTTCAAGACTGCGATTGATGAGATAGACAAGACTATTATACATTTGCAAAAGACAAAGGACGCACTTCTGTCTTCCGAAAACAATCTCCGTCTTGCAAATAACAAGGCTGAAGAACAGCTTACTATCAAAAAGCTGACAAAGGACGCTCCGAGCATCAAGGAGGAGTTTGCAAGACTTGCAAGCGAACAGACAGCATTGCCCGGCGGTGCAGACGAATAATTCAGAATACGGCGGAGCAGACCTTGTATTTGCTCCGCTTTGCTGTTTATATACGGACAACATCATTCTCTGGGCTCTTGCATTTTACCGTAATTATGGTATAATAACCTCAGACTTAAAATCCGCCGAAGCGGATTTTGCCGTGCAGAAGCACGGCTTGCGGCACACCGCACATCTGAGAACATTTTACCATTAAATCTTTTGTCTGACGACAAAATACGGCGTACCGCCGTGTCGGTTTACACCGACCTGATTTATGTTATACTATAATCATAAATCACCGAAAAAATCAATCTGACCTCTGCTTGAAAGGATAAATATGGGATTTCTTATTATTGACGGCAACAGCATATTAAACCGTGCATTCTACGGTATCCGTGTGCTGACAAATTCAAGAGGTGTTGCCACAAATGCCGTAACAGGCTTTATGAACACTCTGCTTATGCTTGAAAAGGATGTAAATCCGGATATGATAGCGGTAGCTTTCGACCTTAAAGCACCGACATTCCGCCATAAAATGTACGACGGCTATAAGGCAAACCGCAAGGGTATGCCGGAAGACCTCGCTCAACAGCTCCCCTATATGAAAAAGATAATCACCGCAATGGGAATAACCATTATCGAAAAAGAGGGCTTTGAAGCCGATGATATAATCGGAACTGTTTCAGCCGCCTGTGCGGATAAGAAGATACCCTGTACAGTGTCAACGGGCGACCGTGACTCGTTCCAGCTTGTAAATGATTACGTTACCGTAAGGCTTGCCAAGACAAAAGGCGACATTTACTACACGCCCGATGTTATTATGGAGGAGTACGGCGTGACTCCGAAACAGATGATAGAAGTAAAGGCGCTCATGGGCGATTCGAGCGACAATATTCCGGGTGTTCCCGGCATCGGTGAAAAGACCGCTCTTTCACTTATAAAGGAATTTGCAAGCGTGGACGGAGTTTATGAGAACATCGGCTCAACGCTTATCACAAAGGGCGTACGCACAAAGCTCGAAAACGGCAAGGAAAGCTGTTATATGAGCAGACAGCTTGCCGAAATATGCCTTACCGCACCTATTGATACCGAGCTTTCGCATTATGCTCCTAAAGAACGTGACGATAACGAGCTTGCAAGATTGCTGTCGGAGCTTGAAATGTACAAGATGCTCCAGAAGCTGAAGCTGCACCCGACTTCCGCTCCCGCAGGCTCAAAAGAGGCTTTGGAAGAATCCGCCGCAAAGCAGATACCCGCTATGCCTGCAGGCGATATAGTTCTGACGCAGGAGGGTAACGTATACGCAGGCGCAGTAGGCGCTCCGGTAAAATTGTCCGACGTGGAGCTTAAAGCCTATGCCGACAGCGACAGCACGAAGTACACCTTTGATATAAAGGAAACGCTGACCGTTACCGGCTGTGAAAGGCTTAAGAACAACCGTTTTGATACAACGCTTGCGGCTTACCTTGCCGACCCCGATTCAAACGATTACAGCCTGTCAAGGCTCTGCACTCAGTACGGAGTTCCGGAGGGAAACAGCATACAGGAAAAGTCGATAACCGTTGCCGCCCTCAACGATATACTTAATTGCAAAATCAGTGAAACAGGCTCTGCGGCGGTTCTTACCGATATAGAGATACCTCTTGCCACTGTGCTTGTAGCTATGGAGCGTGAGGGCGTAAGTATTGATGTCGACGGTATAAAGGCTTTCGGCAAAGAGGTTTGCGAAAAGGCTGAAAAGATCAGCCGTGAGATCTATGAATACGCAGGTTATGAATTCAATATAGGTTCGCCAAAACAGCTCGGAAGTGTGCTTTTTGAAAAACTTGCATTGCCAAGTGCCAAAAAGACAAAAACAGGCTATTCCACAAACGCCGATGTGCTTGAAAGCCTTATGGACAAGCATCCCATAGTTCCGCTGATAACCGAATACCGTGCGCTTACAAAGCTGCAGAACACATACGTTACAGGACTTCTGAAGGTAGTAGGCGAGGACGGCAGGATTCATTCGACCTTTAAGCAGACAGAAACAAGAACAGGAAGAATTTCCAGCGCCGAGCCGAATATTCAGAACATACCCGTAAGAACGCCGCTCGGCAGGGAGATGAGAAGATTCTTCACCGCAAAGGACGGCTACCTGCTTGTCGATGCCGACTATTCACAGATCGAACTGCGTGTGCTGGCTCATATTTCGGGCGACGAGATAATGAAGAAAGCGTTCCTTGACGGTGTGGATATTCATACCGTAACCGCATCTCAGGTGTTCAATCAGCCGATAGAGTGGGTAACGCCCGACCTCAGAAGCAAGGCGAAAGCGGTCAACTTCGGCATAGTCTACGGAATAGGCGCATTCTCGCTGTCAAAGGACATCGGTGTTTCAGTGCCGAAAGCAAGCGAATATATCCGCTCCTATCTTTCCAAATATTCCGGCATAGCTCACTATATGGAGCAGACTGTTGCGAAGGCTAAGCGTGACGGCTATGTTGAAACTATGTTCGGCAGAAGAAGATATATCAAAGAGCTTGCCGCAAAGAATAAGAATCTGCAGGCTTTCGGCGAGCGTGTCGCAAAGAACACCCCCATACAGGGTACAGCTGCCGATATAATAAAAATTGCGATGATAAAAGTTTACAACAGACTTGAAGAAAGCGGTCTGGATGCAAGGCTGATACTTCAGGTTCACGATGAACTTATTGTTGAGGCTAAAGAAGATTGCGCAGAAAAGGTTGCCTTACTTTTAAAGGAAGAAATGGAGAATGCCGTAAAGCTCACCGTTCCTATGACGGTAGATGTAAATATTGGCAAAACGTGGTATGATACTCATTGACAATGACTGTTTGACAGATAAAGGAAAAATTACGGCTTTAAATCATCATAATTCATCAATCTGTAGCGACATTGCAGTGATTGAAAAAAAGTGTTTTTCGGTGCCGTGGACAGAGCGAAGTATTGAGTCGCAGGTGTTCACTGAAGGTTCGATTAATGCCGTTATTCGTGATGATAAAGCCGAAAACAAGCCGGTAGGCTTTATCTGCGGTCAGAGCGTATCCGATGAATGCGAGCTGTATCGCATTGCAGTGTTGCCGGAATACAGACATCAGTGCATCGCCACACAATTAATGGAATATTTCATAAATAAATGCAAAAATAACGGCATAAAAAGCATTTTTCTTGAAGTCCGCTGTGATAACGAGCCGGCAAAAAAGCTGTACGAAAAGCACGGCTTTTCTGAGGTCGGCAGACGCAGAAACTATTACACAGAGCCGGTTTGCGACGCTTTGATATATAAAGCGGAATTGTAAAACGTCATATTTACGGCAGGGCGGTATTTCTCCGCACCTGCCGTTTTTAAAACCCTAATAAACCGCATAACAAAGCTGTTTATGACACTTTGGCAACGGCAGGAATATCTCGTCTGAAACCGTACTTTCCCGTTCCTGCTGTATTACTGCGTACATTATCTGATTGCCACAAACCGCATAGCAAAGCCAAATGCGGCAAATTTCAACTGCAAACACAAAAACGGCAGACATGATTTCTCATGCCTGCCGTTTGTCGTATCAATTGTATATCCCATCAAACCGCATTGTAAAGCCAAATAATCGCTATACACGGCAACCCGCTTCACACGATTTTCTGTTTTACTCTGTGTCTGACAAAGTATATGTCTTAACCGCCACAAACCGCATTGCTATGCGATTTGCAGTGCGTTCAGTCCCGCCGTTTCGCTATCGTACGAAATGCACCGACAATTCCAAAGGCGGAATTTGGAGCGGCACATTGCAGCAGGCGGAACTTGAAGCGGCTCACAGCCGCAAAAACGGCAGGCACATTTTATCCGTGCCTGCCGTTTATCGTATCAATTGTATATCCTATCAAACCGCATTGTAAAGCCAAACAATCGCTATACACGGCAACCCGCTTCACACGATTTTCTGTTTTACTCTGTGCCTGACAAATCATACGTCTTAACTGCCACAAACCGCATTGCTATGCGATTTGCAGTGCGTTCAGCACCGCCGTTTTGCTATCGTACGAAACGCACCGACAATGCCAAAGGCGGAATTTGAAGCGGCTCATTGCCGCAGGCGGAACTTGAAGCGGCTCACAGCCGCAAAAACGGCAGGCACATTTTATCTGTGCCTGCCGTCTTATTTTTATCAATATCACGCTGTCAAACCGCATTGTAATACCAAACAATCGCTATACACGGCAACCCGCTTCACACGATTTTCTGTTTTACTCTGTGCCTGACAAAGTATATGTCTTAACCGCCACAAACCGCATTGCTATGCGATTCGCAGTGCGTTCAGTCCCGCCGTTTCGCTATCGCACGAAACGCACCGACTATTCCAAAGGCGGAACAGTCAGTGGCACTGCCACCTTAGATCATGCTTTCCTGCCAGCAGTCAGGCGCTGTAAGACCGAGCATCTTAACGATGGTGGGAGCAACGTTTGCCAGACCGTACTTGGTGGGAACGCCGGGAGCGTACTTTGTATCGTCTTTGATAGTGTACTTGACTTCCTTATCATAGATGATGAAAGGAACGGGGTTGAGCGAGTGGGCTGTTCTTACCTGAACCTCACCCTTCTTGTTCTTTTCGAGCATCTCGTCTGCGTTGCCGTGATCGGCTGTTACAACGAGTGTAACACCGTACTCATCGCAAACCTTGATAAGTCTTGAAAGGCCGAGGTCAACCGCTTCAACACCGATTATTGTTGAGTCGAGGCTGCCTGTGTGTCCGACCATATCGCCGTTGGGGTAGTTGCAACGGATAAAGTCATACTTCTTGCTCTTGATTACTTCGATAAGATCGTCTGTTATCTCAGCGGACTTCATCCACGGACGCTGATCGAATGAAACGTTGTCGGAAGGAATTTCCTTGTATGTTTCAAGCTCTTCGCTGAACTTATCGCTCTTATTGCCGTTCCAGAAGTAAGTTACATGGCCGTACTTCTGTGTTTCGGATACGGCATATTCGTTAAGGCCTGCGGCAACGAGTACCTCTGTGAGAGTGTTTGTAATCTCGGGAGGATTTACAAGGAAGCGTGCAGGAAGCTTTAAGTCGCCGTCATACTGCAGCATACCTGCGAAGCATACGTCGGGCTTTGCGCCTCTGTCAAATGCAGTGAAGTCGTCATCGTCGAATGCCATTGAAAGCTCGATAGCACGGTCGCCTCTGAAGTTGAAGAGGATAACGCTGTCCTTGTCAACTATCTTGCCTACAGGTTCGCCGTTCTCAGCGATTACGAATGCAGGGAGATCCTGGTCGATGATGCCGTCGTTTTCCTTACGGTAGGTTTCAACAGCTTCCATAGCTGATGCAAACTGTCTGCCCTCGCCCTTGACGTGAGTCTTCCAGCCGAGTTCAACCATAGGCCAGTCAGCCTGATAACGATCCATAGTAACCTTCATACGTCCGCCGCCGCTTGCTATCTTACCGTCAAAAGCGCCGTCCGCATTAAGCTCCTTGAGGAAGTTCTCAAGCTGTTCAATATATATCGGAGCAGAAGTAGCGGGTACATCTCTGCCGTCGAGCAGAATGTGTACTCTTGCCTTCTTGATGCCCTCGTTCTTGGCTTCTGTCAGCATCTTGAACAGGTGCTTGATATTTGAGTGAACGTTACCGTCCGATAAAAGACCGATGAAGTGCAGGGTGCTGTTGTTAGCCTTGCAGTTGTCAACGAGTTCCTTCCAAGCCTCAGACTGATACATCTTTCCGCTTTCGATAGATTCGTTAACGAGCTTTGCGCCCTGTGAGTAGATCTGACCGCAGCCGAGTGCGTTGTGACCTACCTCTGAGTTGCCCATATCATCATCTGTAGGCAGACCTACAGCGTCACCGTGAGCCTTTAAACGAGTGTTGGGGCATTCTCTTAAAAGTCTGTCAAGAGTAGGAGTGTTGGCGAGCGTAACTGCATCGCCAAGACCTGTCTTTGAAAAGCCTACGCCGTCCATAACAACGAGTAAAACGGGTTTTGCCATTTGTTTAGTCGTCCTTTCGTAAATATCCGATTTTTGATTAGCCGTTTACGGCAGCCTTGATGATAGTTGTGAAATCAGCAGCCTTGAGTGAAGCACCGCCGATAAGACCGCCGTCAACGTTTGTCTTTGAGAGCAGTTCTTCAGCATTATTTGCGTTCATAGAGCCGCCGTACTGGATTGTGATTGTTTCTGCAACATCTGCGCCGTAGAGCTTAGCGAGTGTAGCACGGATGAAAGCGCAAACCTCTTCAGCCTGATCTGCTGTAGCTGTCTTGCCTGTACCGATAGCCCATACGGGTTCGTAAGCGATTATGCACTTCTTGAGGTCGTCTGCGGAGATGCCGAAGAAATCGAGCTTAATCTGACGTGCGATAACTTCTTCTGTAATGTTGCATTCACGCTCCCAGAGAAGCTCGCCTACGCATACGATGGGCTTTAAGCCTGCTTCAAGAGCAGCCTTTGTTCTCTTGTTTACTGTTTCGTCTGTTTCAGCAAAATACTGACGGCGCTCGGAGTGACCGAGTACAACATATTCAACACCCATTTCAGCAAGCATATCAGCTGAAATTTCGCCTGTGAAAGCGCCGCTCTTTTCAAAGTGGCAGTTCTCAGCGCCGATCTTTATGTTTGTGCCTGCTGTTACAGCGAGAGCTGTTTCAAGGTTTGTAAAGGGAACGCAGGCTACGACCTCAACGTCCTTTACATCGGCAACCATAGGCTTTAATTCTTCTAAAAGAGCCTTAGCCTCGGGTCTTGTCTTATTCATCTTCCAGTTACCTGCGATAACTGCTTTTCTTACTGTCTTTTTCATGATACAGTGTTCCTTTCGTTTTTTATTATAAATTGCTTATTACACAACAATAAGGGCGGAGAATATCCGCCCTCGTTATTTTTACTTGTCCTGAATGCAAGCGATACCGGGAAGTACCTTACCTTCGAGGTATTCAAGAGAAGCGCCGCCGCCTGTTGAGATGTGGCTCATCTTGTCTGCATAACCGAGGTTGATAGCAGCTGTAGCCGAGTCGCCGCCGCCGATGATTGTTGTAGCGTCTGCCTCTGCAAGAGCTTCGCAGACAGCAACTGTACCCTTCTTTAATACGGGGTTCTCAAATACGCCCATAGGACCGTTCCATACAACTGTCTTAGCTGACTTAGCCGCATCAGCGAACAGAGCCATTGTCTTAGGTCCGATGTCAAGACCCATCATATCAGCGGGAATCTTGTCAGCGTCAACAACGCTTACTTCGATCTCAGCATCGATAGGATCGGGGAATTCCTTTGCTATTGTTGTATCAATGGGGAGAAGGAGCTTCTTGCCGAGCTTTTCAGCCTTTTCAATCATTTCCTTGCAGTAGTCGATCTTCTCGTTGTCAACGAGTGATGTACCTACTTCATAGCCCTTAGCCTTTAAGAATGTGTAAGCCATACCGCCGCCGATGATAAGTGTGTCGCACTTTTCGAGGAGGTTTGATATAACGTTCAGCTTGTCTGCAACCTTAGCACCGCCGAGGATAGCAACGAAAGGTCTTACGGGGTTTTCAACAGCGTTGCCTAAGAACTCGATTTCCTTGTTCATAAGGTAGCCTACTGCTGTTTCCTTAACAAACTTTGTAACGCCTACTGTAGAAGCGTGTGCTCTGTGTGCAGAACCGAAAGCGTCCATTACGAATACATCGTCGTCAACGAGATCTGCAAGCTCCTTAGAGAATGCTTCACCGTTCTTTGTTTCTTCAGCGCCACGGAAACGTGTGTTTTCAAGAACAACTATCTCGCCGTCCTTCATTTCTGCAACTGCCTTCTTTGCGTTCTCGCCTACTACTGTATCGTCCTTAGCGAAAACTACCTTTGTATTAACAAGCTCTGCAAGTCTTTCTGCAGCAGCCTTAAGAGAGAACTTGTCCTCGGGACCGTTCTTCGGCTTGCCGAGATGTGAACAAAGAACTATCTTTGCGCCGTTCTCAACTAACTTATTGATTGTGGGAAGTGCGGCCTGGATTCTGTTGTCGTTTGTGATCTTGCCGTCCTTCATAGGTACGTTGAAGTCTACACGAACAAGGACTTTTCTGCCCTTTACCTGTAAATCTTCTACATTCTTCTTGTTTAATTTGCTCATGGTAATGATCCTTTCGCTTTTACTTTATTTGTATGAGGCTGTCCTCAAGAAATACAAATTTCACGCATATTTTTATACTTCTGCGCTCATATTTATTTTACCAAAAAAGCGGATAAAATGCAAGTACTTTTTATAAAGAAATCGAATAAAACAACACAGCGGGAAAGTCTTCCCGCCGTGTGTTTGCTCGTAGTAAAAGCCTGTTTTGAAAAATATAGCCTGATCTCAATCCCTAACCCAAACTCCATTCTCCTAGGTGAAGAGCTTTGCCTAAAGCAAGGACGCTTTGATTGCTTGCCACAAAGCCTACAGAGTAAGCAACACTCAATACCCGTTTTAATTTAGTAGATATATAGATTTTCCGACAGACTTCAGCGCTTTTCCTGAAAAGCAGGACACTGTTTGCTGTATAGATCACTTATTCGTTTGTAATCGGAATTTCTGCTATCAGCTTTGGCACAGGATCTTTTGGGATAATGTCATAATAACGATCGTTATTGAATACATAACCTTTTTCAACGGCATTTGATACCGAGAGATAGTTCTTTCCACAGTACAGACCGGTAAACGTACTGACTCTTCCCTCAGAATCCGTGTTAGCTATGCAATAGTCGCCTGAAGCGTGAACGTTTGCGTTGTTATGTTCCAGATTATATGTGTCTATATCATCAAGATGTACAAAATATATTTCGCAGTTCTTTACAGGCTTTCCGTTGTCATCCTTAAGCACCATGTCGATGTCAATATCGCCATAGTCGGTGGCAATGTATGAAGAGTAAAATCTATCCCCGAGTATGACTTTCGGCTTACTGCTCTTTACAAGATCTTTGCGCACCATTATAGTGCTATAGATATGATTGTTTTCGCCTTGGATATTATCTATGCTTACAAGCAGGATATAATCATTTACTTCTTCTCCGGTGATAATTTTGCCGTCAACGCTTATGCTTGCATAGCTTACCGGAGTCTTTTTCACTTTACATCCCGTAATCCTACGACCGTCAACAGTGTCGATCAGTCGTGCTCCTTGCCATATGTTATCGTCTATATAGGTATCGCCATAATGGATAAGCTCAACCGGTATGTAAGTGTGTTCCTCATATGTGTAGGATTTTTCTGCAAGCGCATACTGCTGTTCGCTGTAATCGGGCAGAGTATCCTCCTCCTGAATACTTTCGTCTACAACCTCAAATTTGTCGGCAGGAAGAGTACCGGTTGTCAGATCGATATTTATAATGCTGTTGCTGCTGCTTTCGGTCACGGTGAATACGGCAAATCCGTTGTCGCCTGTAGTGGTCATCATAGGAGCAGCTATAACGTAAATGCCGTAGTCTATGCTGTCAAATGTGTGATCACTGCCATCGGTATTAAAATAGGGTACTTCTGATATTTTGGATTGCTTTATGGTTATGACTTCATCATTTGTAAGGAACGCTTTGTCAACCTTATAATAGTAAAGCATACTTCTGTCAAGATCGGCTGCGTTGCCTGTCATTCTGAGCGTTACATTAGTCGCAGTACCTGTCGGCTCGGGTGCGGGCTCGGCTGTTGTTGCAGCTGTTGTCTTAGTGGTCACAGTCGTTGTTGCGGTCGTCTGCGGTGCGGTCGTGCTCTCGGTTTCGGGAGTTGTTGATGTTGCGGCAGTCGTTGTCGTCGCCGTTGTTTCTTCGGGCTGAGATAAGTTGTCGCTGTCACCCGCCACAGAGGTTATATCAATGGTTTTTGCGTCTGATTCTATTTCGCTTGCCATTCCGCAATTATACATAAAATTATCGGAGAATGCGTTTACGTCCATAAAAATCGTGTTATATATCTCAACAACTATACGAAGTTTTCCGTCAACATATTTCATAGGTATATATTTAAGCTCAAACGTTTTGCTGTCGTTATTGCCCTCTTTTGCGGTAAGCGATAACAGTATCAAAGAATTATGGCTTTCATCGGTATAAATAGCCGTGCAATACTGTGTATGCACTGAGTAGGGTTCTGTTATCGGAAGCTCTTTGCCGATATTTATACCGAACTTTGATTTAGTGTTATTTTTATCCGCCGGCTGAATGTAATCGGGGCAGTAATCATAAAAATCTTTCGTGAAATTATCTGAGTAATTTCCCGTATATACCTGTGATACGGTGTTTATAAATTCCTCTGAGGTGTCAAAACCGAAATACGCTTTGTCGGCATAATAAAAACGTTCATTTTTATAATAGCCCGTGCCGACAAAGTAGTTGGCGCTGTTGTTTTTGAAGCTTTCTATTTTCTGCGCATTCATATCCGATGATATGCCTACCGCCGCATTGCTGTCGGTAAGAACGATATATTTGTTTGTGATTTCAATTGCATTATCGAACAGATTGAGCATCTCGCTCTGAACCTGCTTATCCGTACAGAAAAGGCTGTCAAAATCATCAGCCGCATTGATTTGAGCAGTATCTATGGTGGGTGTATTATCTATCCGGTGAAAAGTTATTTTTCCGAGCTGTGCCCAGAATGTCTTGTTGTCAACGAAAGTCATTCCGCTCTTTTCGGAATGTACCTTTGTGTTTTCCGAGGGTGTGATAATACTGTCGGCAGTGCTGTTGCCGCCAATCGATACGTTTATAGGTTCGCCCTGATTATTTATTACCGCAAAATGTATTCCGACACCTGCCGTGCCTGCGGCGACAACTACTGCGGCGGCCGCTGCGGCATAACGTTTTATCTGCGGTACGAAGCTGCGTTTCTTGTCGCTTTGCAACAGCCTGTCAAGGCCGTTTTTCTTCTGCTCGTCTGTAGCGTTTACTTCATCAAATGCCTGTTTAATTGTCATTTTATTCAACGCTCCTTTCATCACTGAGGACATTTCTCAGCTGTTCCCTCGCTTTCTGCAATCTTGTGCGGACCGCAGAAGAGCTTATATGCAACATCTGTCCTATTTCTTCGCTCGAGTATCCGTCATAATAAAACAGATACACGGGTATTTTCAGCTTGTCGGGCAGTTTTGAAAGCTCATTGAGAAGCTCCTTTGCTTCATTGCTTATATTGCTGTCGGGAATATTGTCGTTGAGCGGCTCGTTTTTTCTGCACGCCGCCTTGAGCATATTCTTGCAGATATTTGAAGCAACACGGATAAGCCATGCTTTTTCGTGATTTTCGCTTTCAAACTGTTTTCTTGTTTCGATTGCTTTCAGAAAAGCGTTATGTACAGCGTCTTCTGTATCCTGTATATTTTTCATATACATATAGCACACCCTGTAGAGAGTGTCGAAATTGCGTTCATAAAGCTCTCTTATGCTCTCGGAAGAATAATCTGACGTCATAAATCGTTCCCCCTGAGTTTTTCTCTTTGAATGTAATACAACTGACAGATGTGTTTTGTCTGTCGGAGAATAAAAAAATGCGGTTGAAAGCTCAACCGCAAAACAAGGACGGGAAAACCCGTCCTTTATATCATCTTTCTTCTCTGAAGTACGCTTCGCCGAGTGCCTTAGGCGGCTGATTCTCTTTCTTCTTTCTCATTGCTATGAAAATCAGCACTATAATGGTGGCAATGTAAGGGAGCATTGTTAAAAACTGCGAGGGTATCTGTATCTCCCAGCCCTGCATCTTGTAGTTTAAACCTCTCAGCATACCGAAAAGGTAGGCGGCGAATATCGCTTTGAGCGGATTCCATGTGCTGAATATGATGAGAGCAACGGCTATCCAGCCTGCGCCTGCCGTAACGTTATCCTGCCAGGTTGTCAGGAATGCGGTTGACAGATAAGCGCCGCCGAGTCCGCAAAGGAAACCGCCGAGCAGAATATTTATATACTTATGGAGCGTAACATTTATGCCCGAAGCATCAGCCGCACCGGGATTTTCGCCAATCGCCCTTACATAAAGTCCGAGCTTTGTCTTGTTGAGGTAGAAATACGCAAGCACGGCTATGACAAGTCCGAGCCATACATATATATCCTGCGAGAAAACAGCCTCGCCGAGTATCGGGATATTGCTGAGGACAGGTATTTCTACAGGGCGGAATGCCGAGCTTACCGACTGGGGTATCTGTTCGCTTGATACCCAGCCGCCTATAAGAC
>UMJB01024390.1_pt1 | contig 27436 bp, 26 predicted proteins | sample 1965961 | NCBI WGS metagenome assembly UMJB01 (sample SAMEA4836139, study PRJEB28245) | human gut metagenome | biome: gut microbiome; material: fecal sample | place: Denmark | collected 2008
CAAGTATTGAATTCTGCCATAGAGTTGGATTGAACTACGTTTCTTGTTCACCATATCGTGTACCTATCGCAAGACTTGCTGCTGCACAGGCTGCGATTAAATTCGATAAATAAAATACTTAGGAGTTGATGGATTTCAACTCCTTTTAGTATACTGAGTTAGAGGTTTAAAATAATGGATTATGTATATGTGACGAAAGAAAATATAGAACAAGAACACATTTGTTGTGCAATTAGTAACAATTCAGACGTTCAAGTAAGATCAAAGAAAGATTGGTTGACGGATCGTTTTAAGGATGGACTTGTCTTTCTTAAATCAAGTGTAAGGGGAAAGTGTTTTATCGAATATATTCCGGCAAAGAATGCGTGGATTCCACTCGATGCCAAAAATTATATGTATATTGATTGTCTATGGGTATCTGGATCTTTAAAGGGTCATGGCTATTCAAGTGAATTATTAAATATGTGTATTGAGGATAGTCAAAAGAAGGGAATGGATGGAATTTGTATTTTATCCAGTAAAAAGAAGACACCGTATCTTGCAGATCCTAAGTTTTTAACACATAAAGGTTTTAAGGTTTGTGATGAAGCGGGTAATGGTATTCAATTGTGGTACTTGAATTTTAATGATTCTAAAGTTCCTCAATTTAAATCTTGCGCAAAAGAATGTCATATAGAAGAGACTGGTTTTGTCTTATATTATACAAGCCAGTGTCCATTTAATGCGAAGTATGTTCCAATTATAGAGAATGTTTCAAAAGAACAGAATATTGCATTTAAAGCAATTCATCTAAATACAAAAGAAAAGGCGCAAAATGCGCCAACACCCATTACAACTTATGCATTATTTTTCAATGGAAAATATGTGACAAATGATGTAATGAATGAGAAGAAGTTTTTAAAAGTTGTTGAGAAACTAAAATAGTAAAGAATGAAATTATTGATTATCTTGAGACATGATAGTTTTAAATAATAAATATACTAAGTAGATTGTATTTAGTGCAAACGGAACAATAAGATTGGTAGTAATTAAGCTTTCAAAGAAAAGAATGCGGGATAAAAAATTATCGTAACTACTTACAATCGCATATGGAGATATTGATATTGTTAAAAAGATTAGAAAATAGATAGCTAAAATAACTAAGAAATGATTCTTGTATTGTTTCATTCGTAAATTCCTCCTTGATCTCATATTTGGCTTGCACTTTATATTGTTTTGTACTAAAATTTTATATGTAGTAAATAAATCTGGGGAGCTATTGCTGAGAGGAAGTTCGACTTCGACCCATTAAACCTGACGGATAATGCCGGCGTAGGAAGTATAGATGTTTTTTTGACCTGTCTTTTTACGTTGCAGGTCTTTTTATTTTATTACCTTGCTGTAGGGGAGCGCCTAGAGTATAGAAAACAAGCGAGGGAGCCTGAATTAACAGGATGAGAGAGGACTGTTTGTCTAATACCGAAACCACAGATGGTTTTTTGCGTGTTTTCTAGGCCATCTGTGTCTATAGGAGGTAGTATTTATGAATAAACACAATTACTTATTAAGCTTAGTCTTTTTTTCAATGATGGTAGCTGTTGGAGTGGTCATTTCACCAATTTTGCGTGTTGAAGGAATGTGTCCTATGGCACACCTTATTAATATCACAATGGCTGTATTTATGGGGCCTTGGTATTCATTTCTTTGTGCTTTAGCTATTGGTTTAATTCGTATGACAGTTATGGGAATTCCACCATTAGCTTTAACTGGCGCTATTTTTGGAGCTACATTATCTGGAATCTTATATCGTGTAAGTAAAGGAAAAATCTGGGCTGCCGTACTTGGTGAAGTCATTGGTACAGGTTTAATTGGTTCTGTTGTTTCATATCCTGTTATGACATATTTATGGGGAAGAACAGGACTTACATGGATGTTCTATGTACCAAGTTTTCTAATGGGTACAATCATCGGTGGAAGTATTGCGTATGTTTTATTGAAGTCAATGTCTCGTAGTGGTATTCTAGAAAACATTCAAAGAAAGTTAGGAGTGCAAAAATTTGTTGAAACAAACGAATAATTTGATTCACTGTATCACAAATCCGATTTCAATTAATGATTGTGCAAATCTTATATTAGCTTTGGGGGCAAAGCCAATTATGGCTTGTCATCCCGATGAAGTTGAAGATATAACTTCTAATTCTGCGGCTTTGGCATTAAATCTAGGTAACTTTGATGATGTAAGAGCTAAGTCTATGATAATTAGTGCTCAATGTGCCAAAGAAAAAGGAGTTCCATTTATTTTAGATTTAGTTGGAGTGGCTTGTTCAACACTGCGATTGAATTATGCCAAAGAACTTGTTTCTTTATATTGTCCAACTGTCATTAAAGGAAACATCAGTGAATGTAAAGCTTTTTATGGAATGACAAGTCATGCGCACGGTGTAGATGCGGATATTCAAGATGAAGAGGATATTCATGAAAGCGCGAAGTGGCTAAAAGAGATGGCTATAAATCTAGGCTGTGTAGTTGTTTGTAGCGGTAAAATCGATGTCATTACCGATGGTAAAGAAGTCAATTTGATTTCTAATGGTTGTGACATGCTTTCAAGAATTACAGGAACTGGATGTATGTTAAATGTGGCGATCGCTACATTTTTAGCTAGTTATTCTCCATTATCGGCTTGTGTGAAGGCAACTTGTTATTATGAGGTAGCTGCTGAAAAAACGAAAGGTGAAGGCCCAGGAACTTTCCATATGCATTTTATGGATGAAATCTATAAGCTTACTAGTTTTGATGAATCTTTGTTTAAAATTGAGGTGTTAGGATGAAAAAAGTAGATTATACATTGTATTTTATTACCAATTCCGATGGTTATGATGATGAAACATTCTTGCGTAAAGTAGAAGGAGCATGTCTTGGTGGAGCAACTATTGTCCAGCTTCGTGAAAAGAATAAATCAACATTGGAATATTATGAATTGGCATTAAAAGTCAAAAATATAACGGATGCCTATAATATCCCATTAATTATTGATGATCGAATAGATGTCGCAATGGCTGTAGGATGTGGTGTTCATTTAGGAAATGAAGATATGCCTATTTCAGTAGCGCGTAAAATCATGGGTGAAAATTGTATTATTGGGGCTACCGCAAAAACAGTAGAAGTTGCGAAAAAAGCAGAGGCTGATGGTGCTGACTACTTAGGGTGTGGTGCCATTTATCCGACAAAGACGCATGTTAAGACAAAGATTACAAGTGTTGAAACATTAAATGATATTTGTGCAGCTGTCAATATTCCAGTCTGTGCGATTGGAGGATTAAATAAAGATAATCTTTCTATATTAGAAAAGAGTCCTATTCAAGGTGTTTGTGTTGTATCGGCTATTATGGATCAAGAGGATACAAAAAAGGCAGCTGAAGAATTGAAACAATCTATCAACAAAATCGTGGCATAACAAATGCCACTTTTATTTTTGTGAAATATAACCTAAAATAGTAATTATGAGGAAAAGAAAAATATTAATACTTTCAATCACAATTGTTGCCATCGCTCTAATTCTTGAAACATGTATTTTAAGATATGTGAATGAAAAGAATGCCCAAACTACATCAAACGTATTATTAGATCGGGTGATTGCGGTGATTGATAAAAATGAGTCGAGTGAAAAACAGTTTGTGAAATCGTTAAAGGATGATTATATTGTTCGTGCTAAAGCCATATCTTATATTGTCGATGCTAAGCCGGAAGTGGAATATGATATTGATGAACTCCAGAAAATCGCATCATTAATGTCTGTGGATGAGATTCATTTGATTGATGATACGGGAACAATCTATTCGGGTTCGATACCTAAGTATTTTGGATATAGCTTTGATTCAGGTGAACAAATGGCTTTCTTTAAACAGATGTTAAACAATTATGATTTAACATTATGCCAGGATGTCACACCGAATACGGCCGAAGCTAAAGAGATGATGTATGCGATTACTTGGAATGAATCGAAAACGCATATGGTACAAGTGGGTATTACGCCTAAGCGTCTTTTAAAAGAATTGAAACAAAACCAAATCTCAAATGTCGTAGCCGATATGCCTGTGTATAAGGGAATGGAAATTTATGTCGTAAATTCAAAGACAAATGTGATTGAGGGAGCTACAGATAAAAATAAAATAGGGAAAAAGATTTTAACTACTAATAAACAATATAATTATGTAACGCGAAAACACGGGAATTATAATGTGTCTGTATGCATGTCTGAATCGATGAATTCGCAAAGTAATATTGTTGCGATATTGATTGTTGGTATTTATTTAACACTTGCTTCTTGTTTGTTGGTGTTAATGCTTTCTCAAGTGTTAAAGGAGAAGTATGAAAAAGAAAAATATATCTATACTTCAAATACGGATGAACTTACAAAATGTTTAAATCGACGTGCATATGAGGCGGATATTCAAAAGTTGGATTTAAATAGTGAATGGGTTTATATTTCATTAGATTTGAATGGCCTAAAACAAACCAATGATAAAATGGGACATAGTGCTGGGGACGAACTGATTTGTGCAGCTTCAAGTTGTATGAAATTTGCGTTTGCCTCTTATGGTAAAATCTATCGCATTGGTGGAGATGAATTTGTCGTATTGATTCAAGAATCCGTATCGAATATAGATTCTATATTACAAGTGTTTGATACGACTATTCATGATTGGCAGGGTAAGTACTCAAATTCGATGTCTGTATCGTATGGTATCGTTCAATCTTCTGAACAAGATTTTGATTCTATACTATCTGTTTCTAAGCTAGCCGACGAAAGAATGTATAAGAATAAATCAAACTATTATAAAATAAGTGGTAATGATCGAAGAAGCTATAACAGATAGGTGTTTAGCTTCTTTTTCATTTTTGAAATACTCGTACTAATATATATAGATTAGAGAGTTGGGTAATCCAATGTCAAAACTGAATACACAAAGTTTTTCAAATAAAGAAGCTGATGTTTTAAAAGAATTAACATCTTCTATTCAAAAGGCGGATTTAATTCTAAAGAAAATAGAAGAATCAAAACAATCGGAGAATCTTAAAGGTATCGTTGAAAGGATTATGGAATTTAACAACGGCGATTCTAATATAACTTCTTCGAAAATAACACATTATTTAAGAAAGAAAATAAAGATGACTAAAACGGAAGCGAATACAACATTAAATAAAATAAGTACGCAATATATGGAATTGGTTGAGACAAGAGGAAAGGAAAAGTTCTATAAGATACTTCTATAATGAAATATAAATATTTTAATGTGATGGCGAATTTATAGTTTAAGGAATTGTTAGAACACAATATAATGTAAATGCAATAAGCAAAACAAAGCTTAAATATAGGAGATTATAGAATATGAATAATTTTGGTAAAATCATTACATTGAAAGAATTACGAAATCTTAAGGATTGTACAGAAATAATCAATGAATTAAAAAAATATGAAGATGACATTGGATATAGAAGAGAATGTTCTTTATCACAAAAAGAAGCTTGGAAATCAGAAATCCTATTTTTGGCAGCACAACTTTCGAATTCTAAATTATCTGATGATGTTAGAATTATTTTTGAATATATGCTTCCAAATGAAAACACACAACGTCCAGATGTTATTTTATTATTTAAGGAAAAAGTTATTGTACTTGAATTTAAAACAGGCGGTAACAAAGTGACATTGGACTATGTGGCTCAGTTTATGGATTATCAAAGTATATTGAAAACATATCATAGTGTTGTTAATAAAAAAAATATGGATGTAGAATCATATCTTGTAATGTGTGCTTACAATGCGTGTGATATTGATTTGACAGAGTTGGAGTATAAACTTGATGAAAACGATAAAAAGCGTATTCTTGGAAAAGATACCTTTAGAACATTAGTTAATAAGATGGAAGAAGTAGAACCTCTTTCTGAAAATGAGGTATATGAATGGGTCAATGGACAAAGAGTGCGAGGATATAAAGTCTGGGAAGTAGGACAACGTCTTAAAGAAGATCTAAAAGATGGAACAAAAAATATTTATAGTAAAATTAGTTCAATTCCATATCAGTATCTTCATACAACACAAGATAAGATTTTTGATTTAGTAAAGAAAGACGAAAAGAATATTATCTTTGTCTCTGGTGTTCCGGGTGCAGGAAAAACTATGATTGGATTGATTACATTGTTTGGATGTCATGGGGAACATATGAATGCTAGATATTATACTGGTAATGGTGCTTTACAGAATGTTTTGTCAAAAACTCTTTCAGAAAAGTCAGAAATTCAGATGCTTTCATCATTTAGAACAAATTACGAAAATAGTAATTTTTGTGAAGAACGTGTACTAATTTTTGATGAAGCGCAAAGATTTTGGAAAGAGAATTATAAAATTAAATGTCCGGATCCAGAATTGATACTCAAAAAAGTAAATTATCCTGAAAATGCATCTATTATATGTTTGATAGGAGATGGACAAAGGCCTGGACACGGTGAAGGTGGTATTGAAGCTTGGGTCGATGCACTTAAGAAAAATCCATCTTGGAAAGTCTATGTACCTGGAAATTATATTGAAACATTTAAAGATGTAAAAGTAGAAAAAGTTGATGAATTGTTCTTAGATACAAGTCTTAGAAATCATTTTATTGATTTATCAAATTGGGTTGAATTGGTATTAGCTGGTGATGCGGTGGGTGCAAAAAACGAATTAACTCGCTTGAAAAAAGAGGTAAATGTAAAAATCAAGATTATACGATCTTTGTCAAAATTATATGAAGGTTATTATAAAGGAGAATCAATTGTCCAAAAGTTAAAGAAAAAAAGAGATGAAATGACTAAAGATAGTAACGATAACTACTTATATGGTGTACTATGTTCATCAAAAAATGAACCTTCAAGGGTAGAAAATCTTTCTGGTGGAATGATTCAAAATATTGTTTCAGATCATAGGCTTGCAAATGAATGGTATAATGGTGATTGTTGTAATTTAGATACTGGAAATATTAAAATTGGTTCAGAAATGTTTACTCAAGGATTAGAACTTGATTTACCAATTCTATTTTTCGGAGGGGATTATTACATCGAAAATAAGAATGGTAAATATCAATGGGCAATTAATGTATCAACAAGTATACAAAGGAAATATGGTAAAGAATTATCTTCGATAATGCAAGATACTTATCGAATTCTTTTAACTCGAGCAACGGAAGAGATGATTTTGGTAATACCAGAAGATCCTTCCTTGGATCAAACTTATGAGTTCTTTAAAGCTGCTGGGGTGGAAGAGTATGAAATGAAATAATAGATACATATTATATTAACCATTAAATGTTGGTTTAGAAATAATGATTATAAATAATGAAATATCACGATGAGCAGGCATCGTTAAAAATTGTATTCGTAAGGAGGAATTCAAGCTCCTTCCCTAAATCTACTCACAAGAGGTAGATTTGATTAAGGGTATCTTGTAAAGCCAGAGGATGTCTTTAATCCTCACTGAGTCCGTGCTACCTACATCATGCACGAAAGCCTGACAATCAGGAGAATAAACCTGCAATATGAAAAGGGATTGTGATGAGTATTAAAACTTTTTGCAATCCCTTTTTTGTATTTAATCTATTGATTGAGATGTACATGAATATTGATTAATTTCATCTTCGCATGCTTGGATTTCATTAGAAATATATTGTTTTAAATGGTTTAAATCATCCATCTCTTTTTCTAATGTTTTATTCTCGTTCATTAGTTCGCTCATTTGATAATTATAATTATCAATGCATCTATCGTGCTCTTCAATTGCCATTCCTAAATGATATTTATCTTCAAGATCAACTTTGAATTTTTCAAATGCTTCCTGCGCATTCATGAGATCTAACATTTCTTGTCTTCATTGAGAATCATATAGAAATGCATTTGTTACATTTAACAATCTTTCTTTATCTTATTCGATGCTCAAAAGATTAGATCTGATTTGATTACCCGATTTTATGGATTTTTTTAAACAAATTCACATTTTAGACATCGATAATGTCAATTAATAGGGGATAATATTATTAATTTAAAAGGGGTTAAAATAAAATATGGAACGATTATTAGAAAAAATTATTCAATGTAAAGAGAATGGATTGTATTTTGTGAATACACCTACGGGATCGGCAAAGTCTTATAATGCGGTGCAGTTAATGAAGAATCATTATCAGAGTTTTGATTCGCATTTTATTTTCATCACAAATAATTTAAATAACTTACCAATGGAAGACTTAGAAAAAGCTTTTGGTGATGATTTTAAGAATCAAGTTATTCGGGTTGAAAGTATTGTCGATAATATTGTGCATCATTTTGATGAAAGAATTATTCCAGATGAATATAAACGATTGAAATATTATAAAGAGCTATATAATAGTTTGAATAACTATAAGTCTCTAGCTGATACTATTCAATGTGAACTTGATAAAGGAAAGACTCCAAATATTGGGTTATTAACGTATTTTGATCAGTCTAAGGAAGATCTTGCAAATAAAGATTCTTCGTTTCGCAAAGATATTCGTAAGCATCTAATGAAATCTGGCTTTGCAGAATTGAATTTCGAAGAAAGAAAGGCGATTGTGAAATCAAAATATAAATGGTTAACTACTTTATATCCTGCAATGTTCATTGAAGATTATAAAGTGATTTGTATGTCTGTAAAGAGATTTTTTACTTACATTGATCCTATTTATATGAAGAATTATCGTTTTTCTGAATCAGAAATTATAGATCATAGTGTTCTTTTTATTGATGAAGTGGATGCGACTAAAAATGAAATTAATAATATTATTTTAGAAAGTAGCTTGAAGTCAACGATTGATTTGATTCCTATGATACATCGAATAGCAGATCAGTTTATTTACTGGGATCAGAATATGCCTCGTGCTTTAAGAAATTTAGTAACGAGCAAAAATGAAGAATTTAATAAGGCAAGACATGAAGCTTTAGATATACGAAAAAAATATCATGATGAGCTTCCATACTACTGCTCGCAAATTAAGAATCGAAACTTTCTAATGAGTGATGCAACATTTCATGCAAATTTTGAAGATCATTCTAAAAAAAATGCATATTCGTATTATGATACAAATAAGAATCAAATGACGATTGAAATTGAGAACAGTCGAAACAATGTTTCAGATACGCCAAATGAAATATATAGCCTTTTTTCCGTGATAAGAGACATGAACCATTTCTTGCTTACAACAAAATATTTTTTTAACAAATTAGCAGGAAAATATAAAAATTATAAAAATGAAGAGAGCAAAGAAGAAGATCAAATCAATGATGAGGAAGCTTTACATTCTATATATAAAGTATTTCGGTTGACGGATGCAGATATATCATATTTTAATAATGAAATTCATATTCGATCTCAAATAAAAATAAATAAAGATCAGAAGCGTTTCAAAAAGACAAATGGTTATTATAATCGTGGTATTCGTTCCTTTGAATTTACGAATCAAAAAAAGGATAGTTTAAATACATCTTTCAACTATATATATCTATCTCAGAGTGCAGAACGTATTCTTGTTTTGCTAGCGAAAAAAGCGATTGTGATTGGTTTGAGTGCTACATGTAATATTGATTCAGTTTTATCGAATTATTCATTAAGATACTTAAAGGAAAATTTGGAAGATAGCTTTCATCTAATTGGGGATGAAGATCATAAAAGAATCAAGGATACATATTCAATGTTGAATAAAAAATATGAGTCAAAAGATATTCAAGTTCACATTGAAGAAGTAATGAATTGTTTGAATTTAGATAAGAAGGGTATGATTCACTATGTATTTGAAGATTTTAAAATTCAAAGAAAAGTGGAACGTATTTTTTCGTGTAATGATATTACAAAAGAGTTTAAAGTAAAAAGATATTTGATCATGGCACAAGTCTATCGGTATTTTATTGTGCATAAAGATATTCAATCTTTCTTATGTTTAAATAATGCGTTGCCAAAAGAAAATGGTGAGTTTAATTTGAGTATTCTTTTAAAGCTGTTTGATGCGGTAAATGAAGAAAATAGTTTTGATAAGAATGATGTACATATTGAAGTGTTAAAAAGTGGCATATCCTTTGATGCTGATAAGAAGGATATATTAGAACGTTTATCTAATGGAGAAAAGGTGTTTGTGATTTCAGCTTATGCAACAATTGGAGCCGGACAAAATATGGCTTATAAGCTACCTGAACATTCTGATACGATCAATCTAACCGATTTTTCAAATCAAGAAGATGGAAGAAACTACAAGAAAGATTTTGATGGCATCTATTTAGGAGATATTACCAATGTAGTAACGAACCTATTAGATATGGATTCAGACTTTGATGAATCGGAATTACTTCATTGTTTGATTGAGTTAGAGAATCTTTATGAAAACAATGAGATTACACATCATACATTAAATAAAGGCATTCAATCTGCTTATGAAAAGCTAAAAAATCCCAAGACAAAGCTGTTTCTTAATGAGATTCAAGGATGTAGAAGTGTGCGTTTATTCAAGACAAAACAAATTATTCAGGCCATTGGTCGTTTATCAAGATCCTTTAATAAAAATAAAACCATTCATATTTTAGTAACGAAAGATATAGTACATAGTTTTGATACAACTGTATTAGAAAATGAAATTCTATCACCTGAAACGATGCAGCTCGCAAAATATGCCAAAGAAAGACAACAAAGTATTCCTGTATATGATTATGTAGAGAATAAGGCTTGTAAAATTTCGAGTGAAGGTAAATTTTATATTTATGAATTGTTGTCAGAAGATTGGAATGAGGAAAAAATAAGACTCTATAAAGAACTAGGTGAAACCTGTTTGAAATATCCTACATCTTCGTATTTAGATAATGAAATTGTTAAAGAATATTATATTCATTCACATGATCCTTTCAATAAATATTATTTTGTGGATGTAAAAGATTTTGAATATACAGACATCTTCTTTAATGAAACAAAGGATGAGGCAAAATTACGCATTCAAAATGGTGAAAAGAATAAGGAATGGTTGATCAATTATTTACATGAGGTAAGTGAAGATAATTGTCGTTTGACAAATATGTTGAATTATCCAGGCTTAAAAGATGAATTTGAAAAACATGGATATGCGACTTGTTTTGAAGAAAATGATTATATGCTTTCTCCCGTTTTATATCAGAACATCTATAAAGGTAGACTTGGTGAGTTTGTAGGAAAGTACATTATAAAAAAGGAATTGGGTATTGATTTAAAAGAGTTGGATACAGATGAATTTGAACGTTTTGATTTTAAATATGGAGATATCTATATTGATTTTAAACATTGGCGATATTCATCATATAGTTGGAAAACAATGTCAAAAAAGATTCTTAGTAAATTGGATGAAGTTCATGGAAAGAAAGTATTAGTCATCAATATATTTGATGAAAAGGATACGGATCAAATCATAGAATCTGAAAGAATTATTGAAATTCCATCTTTGTTAAAAAAGGATGGGTTTCATGTCAATCAAGAAGCGATTAATACATTTAGAAAGTGTTTAAAGGATGAAAGAAATGATTAAGACAAATAGAGTTAAACTAAATATACATTATGATCATATAATGCGAGATTATGATATTTATAGGCTTTCCATAAAACAAAATGAAGAAAGTGCAGATGGATGGAGTGTAGTCAGAAAAATTTTAGAGCCACTTGCAAATCATTTATCTCCAGCTTTGGCGGTGCTGTATCGCAAAAATGGAAGTGCATATTTACTCTTTGAGAAGGGTAATGTGGATTTAGACGAATTTCAGTCATATGTAAATCAAAATGGTGAAGGGTTGTTTGTTGAAAAAGTAGATTTAAATGATTACTTGAGTATGCTTCCAAACGAATTATGTCAACTGTTTTTTAATAGTCTTCCTAATATGGATCTATCAAAAAAGTTTAATAATATATCTGGTAAACTATTCTATTTTAATCAAGACTCATTTAAAAATGATCTTGTGACGGCATACCAAATCAAAGTTGATGAATTAGATTTTAATGAATCTGAATCAGTTGTGACTATAAGTGGAGTATCTTATAATCGTTTGTCTAAGGTTATAGAGTTCAATAAAGATAAAGATAAAGAAAAGTTGAAATATATTCTTCAATTACCAAGATTCTACATTGATGAGAATTTTATATTTCGTCAGGTCTTGCAGCCATTAAAAGAAGATCAGTGTTTTGTGGGGAAAAGAATAGGTGTTAAAAAGAACATTTATCTTGCGAATGATTTAGATATAAGTAACTTACAGACTTTTGAGAATTCTAAAAAAGGTATGTTATATAGATTTTTTAAAGATATTGAAGCATGCTTTAAAGACTATATTCAATTAGTTCCTGTTGATTTAATGGATAAAGATATTTTGAGCAAATTTTCAAATACGATCTCCGAAGAGCATATTGAAAAACTATTTAATGATTTAGGTATCAATTTGATTGATAATGTCGATGATGCTATATCTAAAAATATTCTGGAAGAACTGGCTTTGAAATTAAGGGATAAAGGTATCAAGAATATTGGATTTGATCATGATAAACAGTTCAATATTGTATTGATTCATAATGCAAAATATTATAACGATCATAAAATGAAAAATCTGCATACGAATGATTCAAGTACACAACATTTCACATATGAAACCTGCATTGGAAAGGATAATAATATTCGTATAAATGATAATGTAGTAGATAAGCTTCTAAATGAATTGATTGTAAAGAGGGATATCGAAAATGGTAGTTTATCTACGTATCAATGGCGTTGGGATGAACCTGTTGAATTTGTAACGAAAGGATCGGTTTATAATGAAAAGAGTAAACAATACGATACTAAATATTCTGTGTTAAAAGTACTTCCAGGTGGAAGCTTGTGTTTTCATCAAATTGGTGATTCATCAATAGAAAAATATAAGATATATGAAAAGGTTTTAAATAAAAAGGATTCTATTTATTCGCCGGAAATGCTGATATCAACTAAAAACTATAAGGTTCTAATTAGTGACAGTAAAATGATGGTTATGCCCGATTTAAAGCAACTATATTTTAGATTAAGCAGGTATAAGAAAAATAACGAAATTTCAAAAGTAGAATTAACTCGTTTGTTAAAATTGTTTACCGAGGATAACATAGGATATTACGAGGAAATACAACGAATCTTAGAAAACTTGAATAAAGAAAGCTATCAATATCAAGAAGTTGTAAGAAAGCCTAATAAATCAGATAATTTACCACTAATTTCTTTGGCGACATCTTTTGGAAAAGAATTTGTGAAGTACTGCAGAGAAAAACATAAAATAATATTTAATCCTTGTCTAAAGAGTGATGTTGTGGATGTGTTTCAGAATATTTATATTTTAAATGATGAAAAGAATTCTAAAAATTTATATTACTATGTCGGTAAAAAAGATTGTATGAAATTCAATCTGAACACTTCCTGTCATATTCGTCAGATAAGGATGTTAGAGGGGGATTTTGATGAAGATTTTAAAAATTTAATTTTTGATCAATTGAGAGTGGATTTTGTTAGAAATAAAGATTACACTGTACTTCCATTTACCAGAAAATATATAAATGAATTTAATAAATTAAAAAGGTATTAAGATTTAAAAGGTCAATATTCGTGTTGAATATTGATCTTTTTTTATATGCAATCATAAAATGGAAACTAGTCTCATGTTTCTGAATGTTTTGAAGATTCGATTTAGAATGAAGGCGTAATCAAGGTGGAAAGAAATTTGATTGTAATGCGATCATCAAATTAGTTACAAAAGCAACCAATGGCTATCGCAACTGGGAGCGATTCAGAAACAGAGATGTATGTCTATCTTAGAAAAAGGTATTGATTTTGAAATCGACAAGAATGACGGAAGCATTAAAATAATTGAAAAAAAGACTCGGACAACTAAATGTTGTCCGAGCCCAATATCAGCTATGAACCGTTTTGGGTTATATGCCGCCTCTTAAAATCTTGGAGAGCAAATTCACTTAACCCGATCCAAATTTATTGCGCCGATTACATGCATAGAATCCATATATCCACTTCATCGTATAATAGCAGACACATTCTATTAAATTGTTCTACCAATGTCCACCTTCCCAAGGTTTGTTTGCGGCTCTAATATCTACTACAACAGATGCCAATGCATAAAATATACATTGTAGAATAAATATAACAGCTTTCAATACCCAAAAAGCAATTTCAAACATAATAGACAATAATAGACATGCTAATTCAATTCCTGCTCCCATAGTGTTACACCTCCTTTAAACAAATATTTTGCATTCCTTATAGGTTAAGGATTAAATAGTTAAACTTTTTACTATTTAATCAATATATTCTTTGTTTCGCTTTTAGTTTACCGTACTTTGTGCGATATGTCAGGTTTATATTTAATTTTTTTAGGCTTAAGGCTTAACTAGCAATTTGGTGACATTGCTATAATTTTGCTTTTTATCACTTACACGAATAATCATTCGCTCTTCAAATCCTTTAAACGAGTGATCTTATAGATGTTTTTTAATCTAAGCAATACGTACTTTAGCTTCTATGTATTATCCATTTCTGCGTTTCTCTCTGCATGACAAAAAGAGCATTGTACCGATTTATATATTTTGATGCTAATCCCTTTATATTTTTGCAACCTTTCTTCAATCAATTGTTGGAAACTGTTCATTGTATTTAAATGATTGAATTTATCTTATGACTCATGACTGATTAACACTTTCTTAGTACAGTTCTTACTTTCCAAAAGTTCGTTGTAACTGTTAGAACAATCTAGCATTAGAAAAGATTTTGTTTCAAGACGAATGCATGAAGATAAACAATATCTTAAGTGACATTTGAAATAAAGATATATGTCCAGAAGTCAATTTATACATATCCTTTGGCTCGTTCATAATGAACCAAAATAGGCTTAGCCATTCTTGGGGGTGCTCTCTAACATAAGCCCCATGATTTCTTATAAATTGTTTTAACAGCAAATGAAGATTATTAACTGGATATAAGGGATTGTCTTTATCTGATAATCCCTTTGTTACTTTTGTTGGGTATACTTTGCTTTCCAGTTCCAATTCTTCAATCAATATGCTATGAGAAAGCTCGTCATCATGAACTAATACTGAACCTCTTGCAATATGCTTACCGTATGTTTCTATTGTTGATTTTCTTGATGGTTTTGATGTTCCTGTAACTATAAAAATTGATTTTGTCTCATTACAAGCAACACCAACACCTATTTTATTTCTAGATATCCCTCTAAGTTTCTTTCCATCTTTTGTTACTAGTTTACTTCTTACTTTCGTAAAATATGTTTCATCCAAATATACTGTACCGTCTAGTACAACATCGTCTTGTATTCCTTTTAAAACTTCAAATGTTTTAATCAGCCAATATTTACCTGTCGTTGGTGAATTTCTATTATCGTAGGCTGTTGAATTAATAGAATGGAATTCAAATAAATGCAGTAAATACTCTATCCATTCAAATATAGGTGTTTTCTTGGAATCAAAGATTGTATTCATCAAAGCTGTGAAGTGTTTACCACATTCTTTACAAATATATCTTTGTGTTCCATCTTTCTTATGACTGTATTTTATAAAATCGTTAGATCCACAGAATGGACATTGTTTTATATCTAAAGAATTTATAAATTCAATTTCAAAAATAGATGATGTTGCATGTTTAGCGTCGTACCATTCTTGAACAGTATTTTCTACAAGCAACTGTCCTTCAGATTTTTTAGAATCTTCAGACCAAGTAAACGAACGTAAAGATGGATATTTTCTACGTTTATTTTTATTAATTTGTGTTTGGCGGTTCGGAGTTTCACGAGATGTATAACCAGAACCGCCAAGTTCCTCTTGATGGTTATCTCATGAAGCTCTTTAAGAGCATGTTTTTCTACAAGCGTTCTAATTATACCATTGCCTGTAACAATTTTGTCACTTACCACCCATTTACAAAAGAGGAGCTTTAATTATAAAGATGCATCTTTATGCCATGTAAAGTTATAAAAGCTTTATCTGGCCATTTTTGAATGTTTTAATAAAATGATGGCGAATTGAATATATAATTACTATTTAAGATACAATACAATGAAACTGTAAAAAGAGTATAAAGCTTTGAAGGGAGATTGTAAATGATGCAAGATTATAAAACGGAAATGATTAAGAAAGTAGTAATTTGATGGGTATTTTGTTTTGGAATATCAATTATTGTTGAACAGGCAGTTAGCCCACATATAGAAATGGGATTTGCGTTAGGATTTACTTCATTTTTGTATTTTATAACAGAATTTAAATTTTATGCAATTTAAGTCCATTTTTGTTGATATGCGTTCCAATTGGATTGGCACAAGAGAATTGTGGTTTATCTAGAAACTTACTACTATATTTCTTTGGAATTATGCCCACATTAGAAATTTAATCAGTTTCTGATTGAATCTTTTCTTGTACAATAAAAATATAGTGACATTAAAAAAGGTATCATGTTATGTGAATTAAAGATGTGTTAGTAGGATTCATAACTCATTATTCAAGAGTGTACAACGTTGGATATGGTAAAAAAAGTATATAGGAGGCAAAATTTATGTTAACTAGAATGGAATTTAAATTTAGTGAAGAAAAATGTAAAAAGTACGGAGTCACGTTGAATGCATGCTATAAAGCAATTGAGCAATTAATGGAAGAAAATGATATCCATCAATATGGATTAGGTGTATATGTAGCACCTTTAAAAAAAGCGTTTACACCTTTTAGTTTGCTTGCCTGTGATCTTCCTGAAATTGACTGGTTTGTTAATACAATTGAGTCTTGGTATTGGTTCGATAGTAATGAATATAGAAACTATGATGATCCAGATTATGATTGCCTAATTCAATTGGAGATGAAAAAATGATAGAAATAGACGAAGCAAAGCAAAGAAAGGTCGTTAGTCGTTAATTGAAGGAGAATCAAAATGATTATCAAAAATACAGAGGCAGGAAGAAAAGTACAACAGGTTGCAGCAACGATGGCTATAGAAGATATGTATGTAAGTAAAGAATTCATTGAAAAGCTTTTAAAAGTAAACAATGGAGAAATGACAACTGATGATTTAATTCAGGAATTAAATGATAAGTATGCAAAGTAAAAAACAATAAAAAAGAAAGGAACAAAAAGTATGATATGTCGATTAATGAATAAGCATACACAGGTTGCTTTGGTTGAGTATAACGAAGATGTACAGGCGATTACAAATATTTATGAAGTGACAAATATAGAATATGCTCCATTATCTTTCTATAATGCGTACTACAACACATCTATAAGCAATGTCGAAGCAATGAATCAATGGCTTCAAGGACGTGGTATCCCTTCATGGCGTAAAAATTTAAATCATTTACTAGAAAGATTAAGTATTTCAAGTCCAAGTGATTTATTAAACAAACACTTTGCGTTATCCTTATCAGATCAATACTGGATTGTTGAAGAACATAGCTGTATACAATGGGAAGATATCAATTTCTTTACTCATGATTTTAATTCTACGGGTTTTTTACAAGCATCCTTAGATGATTCTTTTCATTCATATACTGTGCAAAAGGATTCATTAAAAACACCAAACAATACAACTGATGGTATGTTGCAAAAAGGGTGGATTATTGAAAATAATAAGAGAGTTCTTATTAAGGGCACGTATACACGTTTTGAACAAGAACCATTTAATGAGTGGTTGGCTTCTCAAATATGTAAGCGACTTGGATTTGATTACTGCAATTATATTGTTGACTGGCATACAATAATGCAGGACAAAGTTATTGTTTCGAAATGCAAAAATTTTATTAATGAAAACGAGGAAATCATCAGTGCTTATGATGTGTTTCAAAGTTCAAAAAAAGAAAATAACATTAATGATTATGAACATTATGTATGCATATTAGAAAATCATGGAATACTGGATGCTAGAAAGAAAATAACTGAAATGTTTGTTGTAGATTATTTAACGATGAATATAGATCGTCATTTAAAGAATTTTGGAATTATTCGCAATGTTGAAACATTAAAATGGGAACGAGTCACGCCAATTTTTGACACGGGCCAAAGCATGTGCTGCGATGAGTATACTCAAAACATGGACTTCACTCATGGTTGCGGAAAGTTCTTTACAAATACATCTAAAGATTATAATGCGGTTTTAAAATCTTTAGATTGGGATACAATTCGTGCTATTCCTATTCAAGATTTAAAAGGATTATCGGAAGAATATTATACGTTATTAAAGAGTTTCCAAAGTGAAATGGATTATAAAAATAAAGAATGGTTTGATGAAAGACTGAAAAAATTAAAAAATGGATTAAGCACACGAATTGATTTGTTTGAAAAAGAACGAGAAAAATATTAGACAGCCATTGTGCTGTTCATAAAGATTCTATAAATCGGAAAATGATTTTAAATCGAATCATACATATGATGAAGAAGAAAGATGAAGGAACTTAGTATGGTAAAAATTTATATTGATAAAATAGATGGTCATATTGTTTATTTAAGATACTTTGAAGAAATGGACGAAAATAGAATGGAAACTCTTGTATTCGATTTAGATTCATACAAAACTATAGAGCATTCTAAAGGAATCGATGTATCTACATTCTATTCTAGACATGCAAAACAGAAAGTTTACACTACATGGGAAGAAACAGGCGAAGTCCCTAAAGTTCTTGTAGCTGCTTGGATGTGAAAAAGAGGTGATGTTATGTTAACACGAATGGAATTTAAATTCAGTGAAGAAAAATGCAAAAAGTATGGAGTCACATCGAATGCGTGCTATAAAACTATTGAGAAGCTAATGGCAGAAGATGGTATTCATCAATATGGATTAGGTGTATATGTAGCACCTATAAAAAAAGCATTTACACCTTTTGGGGCGCTTATGTATGATTTACCTCAATGCGAATGGCTTGCAAAAACCATCGAATCTTGGTATTGGTTCGATAGTAATGAATGTAGAAACTATGATGATCCAGAATATAACTGTTTAATGCAGTCAATGGTGAAAAAATGGATAAAATAAATGAAACAATGCGAAGAAAAGCTGTTAAAAATGAAGGAACTTATTATGGTAAAGGTATTTGTTGATAAAGTCGATGGAGATATTGTTTTTACACATTATTTGGAAGAAAATGACAAGAACAGGAAATAAACACGAGTATTTAATGTCCGAACAGGAAAAATTCCAAAAGTATTAGAATCTGAATGGATGTAAAAAAGGTGGCAAATGCTATGTTAACAAGAATGGAATTTAACAAAGAAAATAAAATATAATGAATCTAAGGAGGTATAAATATGATTCAAGACATTAATATACTTTACCATGGAACTGGTGCAACATTTGAAAATCCTGATTTAGATAACAGTCGGGAGGATGTTGATTTTGGAGTTGGCTTCTATACAACTCAAAATAAAGAAATGGCGAAAAAATGGGCATCATCTAAAAGAAAATCTACAATTAATACATATTCATTTAATAGAATTGGTGATTTAAAAATCTATACCTTTAAGCTTGATGAAGAATGGCTTGATTTTGTTACAAACAACAGATTAGGGATTGATAGTCAAAAAAAATATGATAAATATGATATTCTAATCGGTCCAACAGCAGAGAACAAGGTATTTGATACAGTTAATGAATATATAAAAGGTACATATACAAAAAAGAAGCTATACAATATATTAATGTAGCTGGTTTTGATCAACAAATTGTTTTTAAAACAGAAAAAGCAATACAATCCTTAGAATTTATAAAAATGGAAATATTAGAACCTGATGAAAAAGCTTTCATAAAACTGCAAGTAAATAAAGACAGAAAAAGTGCATTAGATAAACTAGATCGTCTCAAAAAAAGTAATTCGAAGAAAAGCTATAAAAATGAAGGAGAATCAAAATGATTATCAAAAATACAGAGGCAGGAAGAATTGTACAACAGGTAGCAGCAACGATGGCTATATCAGATATGTATTTAAGCAAAGAATTTATTGAAAAGCTTTTAAAAGTAAGCAATGGAGAAATGACATCTGAACAGCTTCGAAAAGAGGTTTTAAAAGAATATACACAAGAATAAATATTCAAAAAAGAATGGATGTTAAAAGTGTGGTAGAAGTTACATTAGATTTAGTTCCTCTAATAAAGTTATCTGTTAAAGAACAAAAAGAAAATAATATATTAAATACAATGTCATCATCAATACCACAAATAAAGTCATCAAAAAAGCTGAAAACTTAGATACTCTTGATGAATTAATAGAAGCAATTATCAATAGATCAGCTATGAAAGAAGAACAATAAAGATACTTACTAAGGAGAATATTGTTATGTTAACAAGAATGGAATTTGAATTCAGTGAAGAAAAATGCAAAAAGTACGGAGTTACTTTGAATGCGTGCTATAAAACTATTGAGAAGCTAATGACAGAATATGATATTCATCAATATGGATTAGGAGTATATGTAGCACCTTTAAAAAAAGCGTTTACTCCTTTTAGTTTCCTTGCCTGTGATTTGCCTGAGTCTGACTGGTTTGTTAATACAATCGAGTCTTGGTACTGGTTCGATAGTAATGAATATAGAAATTATGATGATCCAGATTATGATTGCCTTCTTGTGAAAGGGATAAAAAGATGACTGCAACAATAAATAATCATGAAAAAAAGGAAGGTTTTAGTTCAATGTCATTAAGTTAAGTGAAATTTAAAAGTCTTGCCTATAAATAAAATGCTTTATATGACATTTTTTTACGTTTAAATTATGTGATGGCGAATTGACTATATAAATGGATCGTATGATGCAATACAATGAAACTGTAAAAAGCGTATAGAGCTTAGAAGGAGATTGTATATGACAGATGATAAAATGGGAATGATTTTGGAAGTGGTAATTCGTTGGTTAATTTGTTTTGGGATTTCAATTGTTGTTGAAATGGCGGTAGGTGTAAAATTTGATATGGGATTTGCGCTTGGATGTACCTCGTTTCTATATTTCGCAATAAAATTTAAGAGTCTTTCAATTTTTGGCGTATTTGCAATTGTATGTATTCCAATCGGCTTAGCACTTGAAAATAGTGGCTTATCTACAAATTTATTATTGTATTTCTTTGGAATTCTTCCAGTTTTAGAAATTGGATGTTGCTTATTATTTGGCTAAAGTTAAAGAGATTTGATCAGTTTCTGATTGAATCTTTTTTTATTTTTTTTTGAATGATGGCGAATTGCATGATGAATAAAACACGATTTTGGAAGATGATATACATGACAAGAACGAGAAATGAAGGGTTTTTATCCATCAAGAAAGTAGAGGAAGATAAAATGAATAAAATGACGATTCGCAAAAAGGCAATGTTACTTGTAGCGGCTGGTATGGCAATGCAATCTATGGGACTTACCGCATATGCAAAAGAAATCACTGAACCAACAGATTTCACGAGTACTGTAAAACAAACACAAAGTAATGAAGATGTATTGGCAGATGCTATTATCCAAGCACAGGATGCAGTGAAATCTAAAAAGGCATTACTACTAGAAGCTAAGGCTGAATTAGATAAAGTTCAGCCAAAATATGATGCTACAAAACAAGTTTATGAAAAAGCTTCTTATACATCCAATCAAATTGAGTCTAGTGCAAATGAGGCTGTATTGGATGCGATGAAGTCAAATCTACAAGATATTAAAAACAAGAAAGAAGATTTAGATCAAGTAACTTTAGAAAAGGAAAAGGCTGAAACAGCTAGAAAAGAAGTAGAGGATACATACAACAACGCGGTTTCTGAATTAGAAAAAGCGCAAAAGACTTATGATGAAGCGGTACAAAATTTGGATGATGTTTCTTTTAAAGAAAACGTAGAAAAAGCAAAACAAGCTATTGATGAAGCAAAAAATGCTGTAATGCAAGCACAAACAGAATTGAATGATGCTAAGACTCAACAAGAAGAATTAAGTAGTAAGGTTTTAGAATGTGAAGCAGCATTGAGTGATGCTCAAAATAAATTACAAGAAGCACTGGATGCGAAAACAAATGCTGAAAATACATTAGCTTCTTTGCAACAACAATTGTCTGAAGCAAATGGAAATGATAATTATGAACAGATTCAAGGTATTCAAAATGAAATTCAAAATTTAGAATTGGAATTAAATAACTATAACTCTAAGATTGAATCTATCAATAGTGAAGTAGCTGTACTTCAATCTTCATTATCAAAGACACAATCGGATTTAGATGTTGCCAAATCAAAGGTTGAAGAAGCAAAATCAAATTATGATACAAAAGTGGAAGAACAAAATAAAGCGCAAGCAGAAATGGATGCGATGGAAGAACAGGCAACATTAAAGGATGGTGAAATCGCAAAACTTCAAGAGACAGTCGAATTGGCTAGAACGAAATTTGAAGAGGCCAAAGCAAAGTTTGATGCAGAATCAAGTCAATTGAATGATAAAAAAGCAGCGGTAGAAGCAGCACAAAAGAAACTAGAATCTTTAAATGATGCATATCAAGATGCTTTGAATCAATGGAATCAAGGATCTTATGGATATTTTAAATCGATCCATGCAGAATATCCTTTATATATGATGGAAGATAAAAATCTTACAAATAAGAATAATTTGTATGAATGTAAACTAGGTGCAGATACAGATCCAACAAATTTAGATAACATGATCGCAACGATTGATTATATTAAGGAGTGTAATGCACTTCGTAAACAAAATGGTTTGAATGAATTAAAGGTGGATTTAAGCTTAGTGGTCATTGCACAAATTGATGCATCTGGAAATATTGCTCAATTAGAACATAATTCAAAATGGGATCATTTAGGTTTATATACTTGTGGAGAGAATATCGCATATGGATCAAAACACTATAATACATTTAAAGTATGGTATGATTCTGAATATAAGTTGTATCAAGATGCGATTGCTTCTGGTAAGTATCCAAATCTAGAAAACATGACAAGCATGGAAGTATATAGTACATGGCCTGATTTATGGGAAAAGATTGGGCATTACTACAATATTTTGGATGAAAGATATAACTATACAGGTTTCGCATTAGGGCAAACAGTAAAAGTGAATCCTGGTTGTAATGATTACTCTCAAACATTTGGATTTACAGGATCTGATTATACTATGACAGTGGATGAATATGAAAAGTCATTAACATCTTATGTGAATGGGCTTAAAGATGTATTCAAACAACACGAACAGGCTTTAGAAGAATATACAAAGGCCAACGAAGAGTTGTTGAAAGCACAAAAGGAGATGGCTACATATAAAACTGTAGAAGAAGCTCAACAAACATATTTAAAAGCTCTTGATGATTTGAGTAAAGGACAAGCAGAATTTAATACGTTTATGAATGGCTATTTGGCGCAACAAAAGAACTTGGAACAAGCTAAAACAAATGTACAAACTGCACTAGATGCGATTGATTTGGCAAAGTCAAAACAAGAGGAAATTGAAAATCAGATCCATGATTTAGATAGTTCTATTTCAAATAAAATGGATGCGTTAAGTGCAACTAAAGAATTAGCAGTACAAGCACAAAAATCAATTCAGGATAAAGAAGCAGAGATTCAAAAATTAAATCAATCAAAACTAGATGTAGATAAAATCAAGGCTAACATTTCAAAACAAGAATCTATTGTCAAAGATAAAACAGATGCATGGCAATTGGCATTACATGAAGTGGATCAAAGACAAGTAGAATTAGATAGTGCAGAGAAGGGTTTAAAAGATCAATTGGTTGTCGTAGATGAAAAGAAAGGAGTGTTAAAAGATAAAGAAATAGAATTCAATAAACGGGAAGAGGATTATCAAAGCTTATTAAAACTAAATCAAAATGTGAATGATGCATCCGTGAATTTAGAAAATGCTAAGAATGCGGTAGTCAAGGCTGAAACAGTAAAAACAGATTTAGCAACTAAAGTTAAAAAATTAGAGAAATCTTTAGAACAATTGACAGCAGAATATGCTTCGTTAAATTCAGATAAAGTGGATACTTTAGTAGCTTGCTACAATAATTTAAAAGATAAGAAATTGGATACAGAAGTTTTAACTGTTGAGGGTTATGAATCTATTTGTACATTATTAAAACAGTACAAAACAGCATTGTTAGATTTGAATGAAAAAGAGCAGGCTTATCAAGAAGTAAAAGATAAATTTGATGTTGTGAATACTGCATATCAAAAGGCGAAAGCAGGCTATGATCAAGCAGTCATTCAAGAAACAAATACGAAGAATGATTTGAAAAAGCATTTAGAAGAAAGTAACAAAGAAGTTGAGAAAAAACAAAATGATACAAAACAATCAAGTTCAGTAAATACAGGTGTAGAAACGGCAATTGCTGGCTTAGGTATGACAACAATGTTAGGTGCTGCTGGAGCTGTGGTTGCGACTCGTAAATTGTCTAGAAAAGAAAAACATGCAAATAAATGAGAAAGCTAACTATGAAAAATAAGTATAAAGAGGATGTAGATGAAAATGGGTATCCATAGATAAAGGATATTTAGAAGTTGGACTTCCAAGTATACTTCAGGAGTCGATTGATAAAATGAAGATCACAAATCAATTGATCAAAGAAGGTAAACAATGTTTAGATTGGGATTGCGACTGGTGTATGTTAAACAGTAATATTAACATATTTGAAGTAGAAGGTATTATATCAAGTGAACAAGCGTGGTATCTTAGAGAAAAATATTTAGGAATGAAAAAGGAAGATAATATAGGATGATAAACAAAAAAATAGGATTTCTCGAATGTGAGGAATCCTATTTAACTGGGTGATTCTTCTTAATGTTTTCTTCTAATTCAGTAATCAGTTTAATAACTTGATCTTTTCTAGCATTGTTAATGTCTATATTGTTTTTAATATCTTTGGCTATAAATGGATCTTGTATTTTCTTATTGATTTTGTCTTCTAGATTCTTAATATCATCTTGGCTCATATACTGTTGGCTCATATACTGAAAATTACCAAGTTTGGATGTGGCAAATTCTTCTGGAAAAGCATAAGTGAAGTCAGGTGTATCTTTAATACCTTCTAAATACCAATCTGATAGGCGAAGAAAGAAAATACGGATAACTTTTTTAGTGATTTTAAATAAGTTCGTAATATCATCGTCATTTAAATTTTGCATAGACTTAGATCGAATGGTTTTAAAATTTAATGTGTTATTTTCAGGGTCTGAAAACTCAACTAAAGAATTATAAATGTTAAAGACTTCTGTTACACCATTTCCTTTATTTGTTCGAGTATATTTTTTATATTCTTCAAATAAATCTTTATATGCATCAGGAGTAAAGTTGTTTTCAGGACTATTATTGTAATAGCGAGTGTCTTTAAATGTTGGATCTTTTACAATCTTCTGAAAATTCATACTTTCCATAATGGCATAAGAATAATTAAAAAAGCTATTTAACATCCACAGTAAATCTTTAGTATCTGATTTAGACATCTTAGGCTTTTCTTCAAAGTTCTTAGTCTTTTTAGGATCAAAGTATTTATTTTTTTCTAGAATATTATATACTCTTCGAGTATAAGGCTCGTCACCTTTTAATGTAACTTTCTGTAAATATTGATTAAAGTCATTTGTAGTCTTTTGATACAAAGATTTATGATTCGTTATTGCTTCACGCTCTTCTTTACAGGTCTTACCAGATTTCAAAGTTAGTGTTGAATCACAGAATTTGCGGTTAGGTGAAGTTTTAAGAAAAAACATGTGACAATGAGAACATTGAACGATAGGGTGCTTTGAAAATAGAAGATATGATTCAATGGCTGGTTTAAATAAATCAATAATGGTATGTATTTTTAAGTTATAGTATAGAATATTTTTTCTTTTGAATATTTGATTGTTAATAGACTGAGATAAAAAACTACCAATTTCAGTAAAATTATCAGCTATATATACATAATTATCAGGTAGAATTATTGTTTGACAATTTTTGATTGATCTTTCTATAGTATTTGCTATTCCTATTTTAGACTCGTATAAGTCTACAGAAGCGATTCTATTGGCTAATAGAATGAAGAATTGTTGAATGACTAAGTATTCTAAGGGGATATCTTCACTATAAATTATATTCATATTATTTATATGTTCTTTCAGGATGCCTTTCTTTCTATTTTTTTCAAATCCATTACTAATAGAAATATCGTATAATATTTTGCATAGGCTTTTAATATAATTATTCCAAAAACATGTAGAATCATAATCTTTAGTTTCGATTTTATAAGTGACTGAACTTTCATATTTTTCGAATGAATAGTCTGTAGAATTAAATAAATCTTTATAATTTGATACTTCTATATGTAGTGATTGATATAGATTTAAAATAATGTTAATTTCTAATAATAAATAAACGGATTTCTCCCAGTTCATACTATCAGGAATCGTATCTATATATAGAGAGGTTTTAAATTCAGATTGAAGCTTAATTAAATATTTTAATAGAGTTTCATAATACTTGTCTTTTGTTAAGGGAATACAAGATTCAACTTCATGTATAAAGTAGGTTATAACCTTAAAAATTGGAAGATATTCCGAGTGATTTAATAATTCAAACGGGTAATTTAATAATTCAAAATAGTCATGCACAAATATATCATTTGCCTTTTTAGATTTAAACAAAGAACTATAATTAGAAGAGCTAATAATATTAATTAGAGTATCCAAAGAATGGATTATAAACTTTTTAAAAATAAAGGTTGTTGTGGATTCTATAGCTTTAAAATCATGATAAAGTGAATAAATAGTATATTTATCATTGATTAAATTGATTTGTGAGATATTTTCATTTAATAATGGATCCGTAATATACTTATTTAAAATGACATTAGTTGTTTTTTTAGAAGATTTTTTTATAAAGTTTAATACGTTATCTCTTATCAGTTTTAGTGCTGATTCTCGTTCGATATTCTTAAAGTTTAAAGGTAGATTTTGAACGTTTTCAAAAAATAATATGAAGTCAATATCATTATAAAAGTTTATATTGTATTGATAATTAAGACTCATTTTATACATGTTTAATAGATGAGTGTACATGGTACCAACTCTTACTGGTTTTGTATCATAATAAGAAGGAACTTCAATATCTTTTAAGACATATTGGCATAAAGAAATTTCATCGTCATTTATTGGTTTTCCAGTGAATCTTTGAATTTGTATTTCTTTTAATTCATCAATATCTTCCCATGTTACACGAATATATTCCATTGGTTCTTTTGGATTGGATTGATCAACTACATAATACATAACTTCACCTTTTTCTTTCTATAAATACTATACATTGAATGCATAAAAAACACAATAAAATGTTAAAAATGGGGTAATATAAATTAAATTAACAAGAAAATACGGTAATCCGCAATTAGATAGGGTCGACTAAAAGTTGGCT